>OKCP01000036.1_pt1 | contig 106722 bp, 77 predicted proteins | sample 1609981 | NCBI WGS metagenome assembly OKCP01 (sample SAMN04436604, study PRJEB24849) | human gut metagenome | biome: human gut; feature: NICU; material: stool | host: Homo sapiens | place: USA: Saint Louis, MO | collected 2009-12-11
ATGAACAGACAGAAATTAAAAACCGGCGTTGACTGTTCGGGGAAGCCCTTATAGTAGGGTATTCACATGACCAGCCGTTTTATGCTGATTTTTGCCGCCGTAAGTGGCTTTATCTTTGTGGCGTTGGGTGCCTTTGGGGCACATGTTCTGAGTAAAACCCTCGGTGTCGTTGAGATGGGGTGGATCCAGACTGGCCTTGAGTATCAAGCGTTCCATACGTTGGCTATCTTTGGCCTGGCCGTCGCCATGCAGCGACGCATTAGCATTTGGTTTTACTGGAGTAGCGTGTTTCTGGCATTAGGAACGGTGCTGTTTAGCGGCAGCCTGTATTGCCTTGCACTCTCTCATTTACGCCTGTGGGCGTTTGTTACCCCCGTCGGCGGTTTCAGCTTCCTTGTGGGCTGGGCGCTGATGTTAGTGGGTGCTATTAGATTGAAACGTAAGGGCGTTAGCCATGAATAAGGTTGTGTTGTTGTGTCGCCCGGGTTTTGAAAAAGAGTGCGCCGCAGAAATTACGGATAAAGCAGGGCGCCGGGAAATCTTCGGTTTTGCCCGTGTGAAAGACAATGCGGGTTACGTCATCTTCGAATGCTATCAGCAGGATGATGCCGAAAAGCTAGTGAAAGAGCTGCCGTTTAGCTCACTGATTTTTGCCCGTCAAATGTTTGTGGTGGGCGAACTGCTGCAATATTTACCGCCGGAAGACCGCATTACGCCGATCGTTGGCATGCTGCAGGGCGTGGTGGAAAAGGGTGGCGATCTGCGTGTCGAAGTCGCCGACACCAATGAAAGCAAAGAGCTGGTTAAGTTCTGCCGTAAATTTACCGTACCGCTGCGCGCGGCGCTGCGTGAAGCGGGCGTACTGGCAAAATATGAAACGCCGAAACGTCCGGTGGTTCATGTTTTCTTTATCGCCCCTGGCTGTTGTTATACCGGTTATTCCTGGCCTGACAATAACTCACCGTTCTACATGGGTATTCCGCGACTGAAATTCCCGGCCGATGCGCCGAGCCGCTCAACGCTGAAACTGGAAGAAGCGCTGCACGTGTTTATCCCTGCCGATGAATGGGATGAGCGTCTGGCGAACGGAATGTATGCGGTGGATTTAGGGGCCTGCCCGGGCGGATGGACCTATCAGCTGGTTAAACGCAACATGTGGGTTTACTCCGTGGATAACGGTCCAATGGCACAAAGCCTGATGGATACCGGACAGGTCACCTGGCTGCGTGAAGACGGATTTAAATACCGTCCGAATCGGAACAATATTTCGTGGATGGTCTGCGATATGGTGGAGAAGCCGGCGAAGGTCGCCGCGCTGATGGCACAATGGCTGGTCAACGGCTGGTGTCGTGAGACGATATTCAACCTCAAGCTGCCAATGAAAAAACGCTACGAAGAGGTATCACAGAACCTGGCTTACATTCAGGCCCAGCTTGATGAACATGGCGTAAATGCCCAAATTCAGGCGCGTCAGCTGTATCATGACCGTGAAGAAGTAACCGTTCACGTACGTCGTCTGTGGGCGGCCGTCGGCGGTCGTCGCGACGAGCGATAAGGCTACAATCCAGGTCGGATGGCGGCGAAATCGCCCTATTCGGCCTGGATTGATTCAATCAGCTGTGTATCTGAAACAATATGCGTCACATCATCCAGATGCCCAATTCTGGCCTCTCCCGAACGATTAAATTTACTTTTATCGATCAACAATAAAGATTGCGATGCGCGCTTAAGCAGAATGGATTTGAAGTCTGCGTTGGTTGCATTTGAGTCCCAGAGCGCGCCGTCGCTATTGATCCCTTCGCAGGAAAAAATAAACAGGTCAATATCGAGGGATTTAAGCTGCGAGATAAGCGAGGGATTAACGTAGCAACCGTATTTGCGCTCAAGGCGACCGCCGGAGCTGATAAGCTGAATGTGTTCACGTTTAGCCAATTCCTGGCAGATGGGCTGGCTGTTGGTAAAAACGTGAATGTTGATGTCCGGTAGCTGTCGCGCCAGGTACCAGCAGGTTGAGCTGGCGTCTAAAGCTATCACCATACCTTCTTCGATCCATGCCAGCGCTTCGCGGGCAATATTTGCTTTGTGGGCATAGTGGCTTTTTAGTCGAATATGAAACGGGTCGCCACTGTCCTGATTTTCCCGATGAATAGCCTTGGCCCGCCCGTGATTGCGTAGCACCTTGCCCTGGGTTTGTAATTCACTGAGATCGCGGCGGATGGTCTCTTTGCTAACGTTTAGCTGCAAAGACAGGGCTTCAGTTGTCAGGCTTTTGTGGTGGGTAAGCAGATCTACGATTGCCTGCTGGCGCGCCGCTTTCATGTTCAGATCCTCATCTGATGATAAATGCCCGTACCAGACGGGCATTCTGACCAGAGATTACGGCGTTACCCCTTTTTTTAAAAGAATATTCCCGTACTTTGCCCGCTCTCCTGTGATAACGATCGCAAACGCCTTTTGCGCTCGTTCGTAAAAGGCATAACGGTCAATACGCGTGATGTCTGGACAGGGGGCCTGCAATGAAAGCGCCTGTCGATAGCGAGCCTCGACGTCAGGATCGAGAGAGTCGCCTTCTACTGCGGCCATCATCACCAGCGGTGGGGCGTAGCTGTCCAGTTCAAAAAGCGGAATAATCGCCTGCAGCAGGTCACTAACCAGCAGACCGTCGGCGCGAATCACCTGCGGTCCCATGCTATGAGCCGGAAAATGAGCATCGGAAAAGATAATCTCATCGCCGTGACCCATTTCAGCCAGCACCTTCAGCAGGTCGGGGGAAATTAAGGGGGATATTGTTTTGAGCATGTTACTCGACTCCTGTCAGTTCGGATTCGGTTTGCGGATAGAAGTAACGGTACTGGTAGCGCACCTGCGCACGGGCCTGTTCCGGTGAGGTAAATTCTCTAATGCCTGACCAGGCAAACATCGCGGCGCCTGCGACGGTGGTTTCGGCGTCATCCAGCACTTTGACAGGGATCCCGAGAACATTAGCTTTAATCTGGTTCCACAATGCGTTACGGCTTCCCCCGCCAACCAATAACAATTCAGTGGCCTGGAAATGACCGATTTTTTCCAGCGTGTGTAAATTCCGCTGCAACTGTTCTGTCAGTCCTTCCAGTGCGGCGCGATAAAAATGCCCGCGGGTGGTATTGAGCGTAACCCCTTGCCAGCCCGCATTCTGAGAGGTCAGCAGGTCGCAGTGCATCTTGACGCCTTCTGCGCCAGCAGGAATGGACCGGGCTTCGTCAATCAGCGTCTGCCAGGGCGATTCGGCAGTCCAAAACAGCTTACGCACCCATTCAAGCACGCCGGAAGCCAGCCACTGCATGCCGGGATTATACAGCCCGGCATGACTGTCTAATTCACAAGTGGAACCCGCATAATGGCTGAGCAGAGAGGTGTCCACCTGTGCGCTGCGTACCATCAGAATTTCCCATGTACCGGAAGAGAGCACCGGTTCGTCTGGCTGAGCTCCCGCGCCAAAGAGCGCAAACTGCGTGTCGTGCCCGGCAGATATCACAGGAATACCCACTGGTAGCCCGAGCAGGCTGGCGGCCTCGTGTTGCAGTACCCCAATTTGTTCGCCCGCTTCCACCAGACGTGGAAACAGTCGGCGCGGTATGCCGGTCGCCTGCAAAATGTCATCACTGAAATCGCGCTGCTGGATGTTCAGCATCTGGCTGGTGCCCGCCATGGTGATATCTGTGGTGAACTCGCCGGTTAAACGGTGGTTGATAAGCGATGAGATAAACAGCCAGGCGTGCGCCTGTTCCAGTAATTGTGGATGGTTTTCTTTCAGCCACACCAGTTTATACAGCGTGTTAAAGCTAAACGCGCCGACGCCGGAGATTTCCTGCAACTGCTGCGGTGACATGTAGCGATGGATATTTTCCATTACTGCTGCGGTTCGCGGGCACTTCCAACTGATTACCGGATATAACTGCCTGCCGTGTTGATCGACCAGCGCACCGTCTACGCCGAAGGTGGTGACGGCGATCCCGCAGATACGGCAATTGGCCAGTTGCGTGGAGAGCCGCTGACAGCAGCCGGCGAAGCGTTGCAAAATGGCTTCCAGCGACCACTGATGCCAGATACTGTTCTCCGCGGCAATATCACTGGCGTTGGGCGTAGAGGCGCGGGCGATAATTTTTCCCTGACGGTCAACGGCTATGGCCCGCACGTTGGTCGCGCCACAGTCGAGGACCAGGATAACCTCTTGTTTCATAATTGCTCCTGGGAGATTACCTATTGCCGGATGGCGGCTTCGCCTTATCCAGCCTACAAAACCGTGCGCTTCGTAGGCCTGATAAGACGCGTAAGCGCCACCATCAGGCAATTGCTCGATGTTTAACGCTTATACAGCGGACCGTAGTTCTGGCAGGCACGATAATCCTGGCCTTCCGTATCCATTCCGTGGGCTGCCCAGGCTGAAGGACGGTAAATTTTCTCGTCTTCCACGTTGTGCATGCAAACCGGGATACGCAGCATGGCGGCCAGAGTGATAAAGTCTGCGCCCACGTGACCAATCGTCAGCACTCCGTGGTTTGCACCCCAGTTAGCCATAACCGAATAGACATCGCTGAACGGGCCTTTACCGGTTAAGCGCGGGGCAAACCAGGTAGTCGGCCAGGTAGAGTTGGTGCGCGCATCGAGCTGGTCATGCATATCTTCCGGTAATTCCACGCTCCAGCCTTCTGCGATTTGCAGTACCGGCCCCAGGCCCTTGATGATGTTGATGCGAGTCATGGTGAACGGCACGCCGCCCTCGGTCAGGAAGCGAGAGGAGTAGCCGCCGCCGCGGAAGTATTCGTGAATAGCCGGACACCATTCGGTTGCCGCCAGGCAATCATCGACCTCTTTTTGCGAGATTTCCCAGTGCGGTTTCATGGTCGGTTTCCCTGCGTCGTCGCGCTGTTTGCAGGAACCATCCAGTGCAGCCGATCCCGAGTTGATCAGGTGAATAATGCCGTGCTCAGCAAGCCCGGTCAGCGGTTTACCCGTGACACGCTCCACCGCCTCTGGCGACCAGTAGGTGCGCACATCGGCAAAGACCTGCGCCGTGCCGGTAAGTTGATGACCAAACAGCATCGCCACGCCGTTCAGGCTGTCGTTTTCGGTGGCGACAACGAACGGTTCGCGTATGCCATTCCAGTCAAAGGAGCTGTTGAGCAGCGCTTCGGCGGTATCACCATTCGGATATTGATCGGTCCAGTGACGCTGGCCCTGGAAGCCTGCGGCAATCGCGTTGTATCCCAGCGACTCTTCAACCCGACCTTTGTCGGCCAGCTTCTGGTTACCCTGCATCATGTCGCGAATGCACATGGCCATCAGCAGGCTCTCTTTCAGCACCGCACGGCTTTGCTCTGCGTTGCGCTTATATTGCTGCGCGTTCTGATCCTCGCCGTAGCGGAAGTTTTTGTCCGCCCACGCCAGCGCCATTTCCAGCTCAGCTTCGTCATAGATTTTTTGGTCGATGCGACGACGCAGTTCGGTCATATCAACGGGTTGAACTTTCATTCCCAGCCAGGATTCAAAGAAGTTATGATCGACAATAGAGCCAGCAATGCCCATTGAAACGCCGCCTACGGACAGGTAGGTTTTGCCTTTCATACCGGCGACGGCTAAGCCCGCGCGGGCAAAGCGCAGCAATTTTTCTTCCACATCGGCAGGGATCGTGGTGTCGCCGGCGTCCTGTACGTCATGGCCGTAAATAGAGAAGGCAGGAAGTCCTTTTTGATTATGCGCAGCCAGCGCGGCAGCCAGATAAACGGCCCCCGGACGTTCTGTACCGTTGAAACCCCAGATAGCTTTCGGCCGCATTGGATCCATGTCGATGGTTTCGCTACCGTAGCACCAGCATGGGGTCACGGTGATGGTCACGCCCACATTCAGGCTGCTGAATTTTTCTTCGCAGGCGGCAGATTCCGCCATCCCGGCGATACAGGTGTCGGCAATGACACATTCAATTTGCGCTCCGCAGGCGTGACGAAGTTTCTCAGCGATCAGCGCAGCGGTGGCTTTAGCCATATTCATGGTTTGCTCTTCGAGCGATTCACGAACACCCATACGGCGCCCATCTATCACCGGACGAATGCCAATCTTCGGTAAGCTATTTTTTTTCATTCGAGGTTCCTCATCTCACTTTATGCCGTGCTGCAAAAGCGGATGTTGAACACCACCGTCGCAGTTGGCTGAATAACTCATTTTTGCTAACTCGAGTTAGCTTAGGTATTAGAGAGTTTTTTGCACAACTTTTTTGTTGTGGAACTGTGAGAGGCTTCACGAGAAGTGGTTAAAATTCGATCTGCGTCAAATAAACCAGAACGCATATTTTTGTATAAATCCTTTTAAATTAAGTATTTGCAATAAAATGTTTGTTCAGCGTCACAGATTTAAACCAAATGATTTGGCTAATTTGAGTAGCTAAAATAGCTTTAAAAGGCACCTCGCTAACTCGAGTTAGCATGATTGATAAAACGCATATGAACGTATAGGTAGTATTCGCATTAACGGTGACGATGGCTTCCTGGCAACGTTTTTTCGCCTGATTCACTGATTGCAGTTTCTGTATATTGAGGAAAGCAGCAATGTCTGAAACATTTTTACAGATGAGTCATATTACGAAACGTTTTCCCGGCGTATTAGCGTTGAGTAATGTGGATTTTGCTTTACGCAAAGGCGAGGTTCATGCGCTGCTGGGTGAGAATGGCGCAGGAAAGTCTACGTTGATGAAGATTTTATCCGGTGTTTATCAGCCTGATGAAGGAGATATTATTTTTGAAGGGCAATCTGTTTCTTTTGCGAACCCGTTGAGCGCACAAAGCGCAGGTATCACGATTATTCACCAGGAATTTAATCTTTTCCCTGAACTCACGGTAGAAGAAAATATTTTTATTGGCAGGGAGTTTTGCAAAAATAACCGCTGGCGTCTGGATGAAAAACAACAGCGACAGGCTGCTATCGATATTTTGCAAAAATTAAACCTGAATATCTCCCCAGAAACGCTGGTGGCCGATCTGACCGTCGCGCAACAACAAATGGTTGAGATTGCTAAAGCGATATCGGTGAATGCTAAGATCCTTATTATGGATGAACCGACGGCGGCACTGACGGAAACGGAAATCGACAGTTTATTTCAGGTAACCCGTTTGCTGAAAGAACAGGGGACGGGCATTGTTTATATCTCGCACAGGCTGGAGGAACTGGCGCTGATAGCCGATCGTGCGACGGTGATGCGTGATGGTCAGTTTATTGCCACTGTAGATTATGATGCGGTTAAAATTAGCGACCTGATTGCCATGATGGTTGGGCGGGACCTCGGCAATATCTATCCTCGTCGTGGACCTTTGGCTCAACGTAAGCCGGTGTTGGAAGTCAGCGGTCTGACTCGCAATGGTGTACTGAACAACATTGATTTCACCCTGTATCAGGGCGAAATATTGGGTTTCGCTGGTCTGATGGGCGCAGGGCGTACCGAGCTGGCGCGGGCGATTTTTGGCGCGGATCCCATTGATGGCGGTACCCTCAAGCTAAACGGAAAAGTGACGGTAATTAAAGATATTCCTGATGCTATCCAACAGGGTATCAGCTATTTAACCGAGGACAGAAAAAAAGAGGGGCTGGCATTAGGACTGTCCGTTGAGCGTAATATTATGTTGGGCAATTATCCTGAATATTCCGACCGCTATGGCAATGTGGACAGCAAACGTTGTCAGAAAACCAGCGAGGAACAGGTTAAAGCCCTACGGATTAAAACACCACATTTAGAGCAGGCGGCACTGAATTTAAGTGGCGGTAATCAGCAGAAAATTATTATTGCCAGATGGGTATGTAAAGATACCGATATTCTCATCTTTGACGAACCCACTCGCGGTATTGATGTGGGGGCTAAACTTGAAATTTATGAATTAATGAATCGATTGGTGGCAAAAGGGAAGTCAATTATCATGATTTCCTCTGAATTACCGGAAGTGCTGGGTATGTGCGACCGCATTTTAGTGATGCGTAATGGACGTATTACCGGGGAGTTAGCTTCTGATGACGCCACACAAGAAAAAATCATGCAATACGCGACGTTAGAGGACTAATTTATGACTATCTCTGTAACCTCTTCAGACAGCAATAATAAGAAAATAAAAATTAACAAAGAACTTTTAATGCGCCTTGCGCCGCTTTTGAGTCTGATTATTTTAGTAATATTTTTTAGTTTTGGTTCGCCATTTTTCTTTAACACTGAAAACATCATGACAATTGCCTTGCAAACGTCAGTGATTGGCATCATGGCAATTGGCGTTACCTTTGTCATTATCACTTCAGGAATCGATCTTTCTCTTGGCTCGGTAGTGGCCTTTTCTGGTGTTGCGGTAGGCATCAGCGCCACGCTGGGATTGCCTCTGCCTGTATGTATTCTGGCGGGGGTGCTGGCCGGGGGATTATGCGGCTATATCAACGGCCTTCTGGTCACCAAAATGACTATCCCGCCTTTTATCGCCACGCTGGGCCTGATGATGTCAGTCAGAGGCATCAATATGGTGATGACCGATGGTCGTGCGATTTATTTCGCTGATTACCCCACCTTCAAAATGCTGGCCCAGGGACGTTTGTTTGATGTGCTGCCTTATCCCGTTTTTTACCTGGTGGTGGTGGCGTTAATTGCCGCCTACATCCTGAAGAAAACGGTGATTGGTCGCTATGTTTACGCCGTGGGTAGCAATGAGGTAGCCGCACATCTTTCCGGTATTAAAGTTCAGCGCGTCAAAATTTTCGTCTACGCCTTTTGTGGTCTGCTGACTGGGATTGCCGGGGTGATTCTGGCCTCTCGCTTGAACTCAGGACAACCAACGGTCGGCGTGGGGTATGAGCTGGAAGCCATTGCAGCGGTTGTTATTGGCGGTACAAGCTTGATGGGCGGAATTGGTACCATCGGCGGCACGATCATCGGCGCATTCATTATGAGCGTGCTGAAGAATGGTCTGAACCTGATGGGCGTTTCCCAGTTCTGGCAAATGGTAGCCATGGGCGTGGTGGTCATTGCCGCGGTTTATCTCGATACATTACGCAAAAAAATTCGTTGATTTACGCTCCCGGAAGTCACGGGGCATCATAACCCTGACGTTTAGGGTGACTCACTCAGAACGGAGTAAAACAATGAGAACCAGGAATTTTGTCTATGCGTTATCCCTGCTGGCCTGTATGACATCCAGCGTATTGGCTAAAGATATGAACCTTCCGGTGGTCAGTAAAGGTTTCCAGCATGAATTCTGGCAAACCGTAAAAATGGGGACGGAAGCAGCAGCAAAAGAGTTGGGCGATAAAACCAGCTATGTTGGCCCGGCGGATGAAACTCAGATTGCCGAGCAGATTCAGTTGGTTGAAAACGCGATGGCGCAAAAACCCAATGGATTATTACTGGCTGCGTTAGATGCCAACGCGCTTGCGCCATTAGTTGAGACCGCAAATTCACGCGGTATTAAAGTTGTGACGTTTGACTCCGGCGTGAATTCTGATATCCCGGTGAGCTTTGTCGCCACGAATAACCGTAAAGCCGGTGCTGAAGCCGCAGACGCGCTGGCAGCGGAAGTGGGCAGTAAAGGGAAAGTGGGCATTATTGCGCACGTAGCGGGGACCTCTTCTGCGATTGAACGTTCGGAAGGGTTTATTGCCCGTATGAAGGAGAAATATCCGGATATTCAGGTGCTACCGGTCCAGTACAGTGATGGCGATCCGCAAAAAGCGATGGATAAAACCATCGATATGATCCAGGCCAACCCGGATATTGCAGGAATTTATGGCACAAATGAAGGCTCAACGCTTGGCGTAGCAAACGCTATTGATAGCCAAAATCTGAAAGGCAAAGTGAAGGTGATTGGTTTTGATAGCACAGAGGCAATCATTGCCTTCCTGAAGTCCGGAGTGATTCAGGGATTTGTGGTGCAGGACGCTTATCAGATTGGCTACCAGGGTATCAAGACGCTGAATGCAGCGGTATCGGGTCAGTCTGTACCGAAAGAGATTGATATTCCGGTGAAATTTGTCAGTGCGAAGAACATTGATACCCCAGAAATTGACAAATTGTTACACCCATTCGGTAAAAAATAAGACCGTTGGGGCGAGGTGCTCGCCCCATCATTAGCCAGCGTCAGGGAGTTACTATGGGCAGTGGATATTTCCTCGGTGTGGATGTCGGTTCCGCCAGCGTCAGGGCTGGTGTCTTTGATGCCAGTGGCACACGGCTGGCTTTTGCGACACGCCCCATCTCGCAGTTTCGACCCGGTCCTGAGCGGGTTGAGCAGTCATCTGCAGAAATCTGGCAGCAGGTTTGCCATGCGGTGAGAGAAGCGGTGTCGTCAGCGGGGGTTCCCGTCGAGGAGATTCGTTCACTGGGATTTGATGCCACCTGCTCCTTAGTTGCCCTCGATGAACACGGGCAGGGACTGGCGGTTTCGCCTGGTGAATCGCCAGACCATAACATCATCATGTGGATGGATCATCGCGCGGTAGATGAGGCCAAACGCATTAATGCCACGCAAGATCCGGCTCTGCGCTATGTCGGCGGCGAAGTCAGCGTAGAGATGGAACTTCCCAAGGTGCTGTGGCTGAAAAATCATTTTCCCGCAACGTGGCAGAGTGCACATCGTTTCTATGATCTTGCGGACTTTCTGGTCTCTAAAGCTACCGCCACTGATGTTGCCGGTTTGTGCACGCTGACCTGTAAATGGAACTATCTGGCACATGAACAACGCTTTAGCCACTCCCTGCTAGACGCCGTTGAATTAACGGATTTGTTGGGCAAAATCCCGTCGCGTATTCTTCCGCCAGGCGCTGGCGTTGGAACGCTTAGCAGCGATTCGGCCCAGGCGCTGGGGCTGACGACTGCAGTGGTCGTCGCCAGCGGTATGATTGATGCCCATGCTGGCGGAGTTGCGCTTGCCGGGGTTGAGCCTGAGGGGACGTTGGCGCTGATTAGCGGAACGTCAAATTGCCATATGCTGTGCAGCGAGCAGGAAATTCATACGCCAGGTGTTTGGGGGCCTTATTGGTCAGCCATGCTGCCAGGCTACTGGCTGACGGAAGGAGGGCAGAGTGCTGCTGGGGCGTTAGTCGACTGGACGCTTCAGGAATCAGGAGCCAGTGCTGAGCTGTTTCACAAAGCTGAGGCCCGGGGCTGCCATCCCATTGTTTTAGTTAATGAATGGGTTGCCGCACTTGAGGAGCAGGAGTCTGAGCCTGGTCGTTATCTGCATGTGCTTGCCGATCACCACGGTAATCGTTCGCCGCGCGCACGGCCCGATGCTCGAGGCAGCATCTGTGGTTTGACGCTGGAACGAGGTGAGATGCAGGTAGCTCGTCTGTACCTGGCGACATTACAGGCGATCGCCTGCGGTACGCGGCATATTATGGAAGTGATGCGTGAAAACGGTCACACCATTTCCCGACTGACGCTGTGCGGCGGCGCAACGCATAACCCACTGTGGATGAGAGAATATGCCGATGCTACCGGATGCGATATTCATCTTATTCAGGAAGAGGATGCGGTGACGTTAGGTGCGGCTATCACTGGCGCGGTAGCATGCGGCGCGTGGGCAACTATTCCATCCGCATGTCAGGCGATGGTTCGATCGGGCGAGGTGATTAAGGCGAACCCGGCGCGGCGGAACTTCTATGATCGCAAATACCAGGCTTATCTGATGCTGTGGCAGCAGCAGCAGGCGATTAACCAACTTATGCAGTAAGACAAAAGTTTAAAATACTTTTATGATTGTAGATTGACGTTTTTGGATGTGGACTGGGGCATATAGATGGCTAAAACAGTAGAACAGATAGCCAGCGATCTGAATTTATCGGTTACGACCGTACGACTGGTGCTGAACGGGAAAGCAGAGCAATATCGAATCAGTGTCAAAACCCAAACGCGTATTAATGAATATGTCGAGCGCTATGGTTACGTCATTAACCATTCAGCACGTAGCCTGAAATTAAATAAAACGGATACTTTGGGATTGATTGTACCCAATATTTCCAACGTCTTTTTTGCCACACTCGCAGAAAAACTTGAGCAACGCTGTCGTCGTTCAGGTTATCAGTTAACGATTAGCTGTACCTATGACGATGTTGATTACGAAAATAAACTGACCAAAGCGTTAATCGCCCGTAATGTCGATGGCCTTTTTATTGTTCCCTCAACGTTAGAGAATCAGCAACACCATTTACGTCAGGTCAGAAAACCGATGGTGTTACTTGACCGTGATTTTAAGTATACCGATAACGCACTGGTAGAAAGTCATAACATCTTGGGCGGCGAGAAATTGACGCAGAGTCTGTTTGACGCTGGAAAGTCGCCAATCTGGTTTTTAGTGGGGGATACCGGATTACCCAGCATTGGTGATCGTTTGCAAGGTTATCTTAATGCATTGAACAATAATGGCATTTCACATAGAGATTGGGTGCGTGAAGGTCCGGACAACACTCCTGAAGGTGGTTATCGACTGATGGATGAGTTGATCGGCGAACAGGGCTGTCCGCAGGCGTTTATCGCCTCATCATTACCGGTACTGGAAGGGGCCATTAACGCTATTCGTAATCGTTTGGGCACAATTCCACCGGAAATTAATATTGGGACATTCGATGAACACCCAATGCTGGGATTCCTCGCCAATAATGTCTGGTCAATGCAACAGGATGAAAATGTCTGGGCGGAAAAAGCATTCGATATGATGATGAGTGCTATTGATGATCACCCAATTAAAGAAACTGTAAAAGTTGAGATGAAACTTATTAAGCGCGTAAGACAGCCTTAATATGTCGCTATAAATAAATCGGCCAACTGAATCTGAATAAATACGTTCAGTGGCTGCCTGTACCTGAAACCTGACCCGTCTTATTCTGCGGCTGTATTTTTCGCAATAAAGACGAGGGGAAACTGTACCCGGAGAATCATTATGGAAAGAATGCGTTTGTCGCGAGAAATCATTGAAACCTGTCTGGAAATGACCAGCCTTGGATTGAATCAGGGGACGGCGGGAAATGTGAGTGCGCGTTATGAAAACGGGATGCTGATCACGCCCAGCGGTATTCCTTACGAAAGACTTACTGAAAACATGATCGTGTATGTAGATAACGACGGGAAATATGATAAAGGACAATTACCCTCCAGTGAATGGCGTTTTCACCTGGCGGCATACCAGACGCGTCCGGATGCCAATGCGGTTGTCCATAACCATGCCGTACACTGCACGGCCGTTTCAATTCTTAATCGCCCTATCCCGGCAATTCACTACATGATTGCAGCGGCGGGGGGGAACTCTATTCCGTGTGCGCCTTATGCGACGTTTGGTACACGAGAGCTGTCAGAGCATGTGAGCGTCGCCCTGAAAAACCGTAAGGCAACGCTTTTACAGCACCATGGGTTGATTGCTTGCGAAGCGAATTTGGAAAAAGCACTGTGGTTGGCGCATGAAGTGGAAATTCTGGCCCGTCTGTACCTGAGCACGCTGGCGATTGTTGACCCGGTGCCGGTGCTGGATGACGAGGAGATCGCTATTGTGCTGGAGAAATTCAAATCTTACGGATTACGCATTGAAGAGTAATTTCGCATAGCGAAAAGGAGAAATACAATGGCGAACAGAATGATTCTGAATGAAACGGCATGGTTTGGCCGGGGGGCTGTTGGCGCATTAACCGATGAAGTTATTCGTCGCGGTTATCGCAAGGCGTTGATTGTGACTGATAAAAATCTGGTGCAGTGCGGCGTTGTTGAGAAAGTGACTTCCCGAATGGATGCTGCAGGTCTGGCATGGGAAATCTATTCAGGCGTTATTCCTAATCCAACCATTGCGGTAGTGCAGGAGGGATTGAGTGTCTTTCAGCAAAGCGGCGCAGACTATCTGATAGCCATCGGCGGAGGCTCCCCGCAGGATACCTGTAAAGCGATTGGCATTATCAATAATAACCCGGAGTTTGCGGATGTACGCAGCCTTGAAGGGTTATCGCCGACACGCTTCCCGAGCGTGCCAGTTATGGCTATCCCAACCACCGCGGGAACAGCGGCGGAAGTGACCATTAACTACGTGATCACTGACGAAGAGAATCGGCGTAAGTTTGTTTGTGTCGATCCACATGACATCCCGCAGGTGGCGTTCATCGATGCTGATATGATGGACGGCATGCCTGCTGCATTAAAAGCGGCTACTGGGGTAGATGCACTGACTCATGCCATTGAAGGTTACATCACCCGGGCAGCGTGGGCGCTTACCGATGCGCTGCACATTAAAGCCATCGAAATTATTGCCGGGTCATTGCGCGGTTCCGTTGCGGGTGACAGCCAGGCGGGTGAAGCGATGGCCCTGGGCCAGTACGTTGCCGGGATGGGCTTCTCCAACGTTGGTCTGGGATTAGTGCATGGCATGGCACACCCGTTAGGCGCGTTCTACAACACGCCGCACGGCATCGCGAATGCCATTTTGCTGCCGCACGTGATGCACTATAACGCCGAATTCACTGGGGAAAAATTCCGCGATATTGCCCGGGTAATGGGGGTTAAGGTTGAAGGACTGACGTTGGCGCAAGCACGCAAAGCGGCAGTGGATGCTGTCTTCGCCCTTAATCGCGATGTAGGGATCCCACTGCACTTACGCGATGTTGGCGTCCGTAAAGAGGATATTCCTGCGCTGGCGCAGGCCGCATTTGACGATGTTTGTACCGGGGGAAATCCGCGTGAAGCGAGCCTTGGGGATATCGTCGAGCTGTACCATACTGCCTGGTAATCACCTGGCGTTTATCTGGCCTACAGGGTTATACGTTAAGTAGGCCGGATAAGCGCAGCGCCATCCGAAAATAAGACTACCGTGCCAGCCGTAGCTGCTGTAGGTTTCCGTCGATATGTAAGTCCGTTTGCAGCCGCGCGATATCGCGGCACAAAAACGCCATCTCCCGATGTTCTTCGAGTTTCTTACGCCATTTCTCCGGTACGTCATCCAGATGTTCATACAGTGCTTCCAGCGTTGGAAACTGCGTCAGCAATTGTGTGGCGCTTTTAGGACCAATACCGGCAACCCCAGGTATCTTAGAACTGCTGATCCCTGCCAGTCCCCAGTAATCAGGCAACTGTTGCGGCAGTACGCCGAACTCTTTCTCGATAAACGGCGCATCCAGCCAGCGTTTCTGGAAATAATCGCGAATACGCAGCGTTGGTGAGAGTAGCTGACAATAGCCTTTATCGGTTGAGACGATGGTTGCCTGATGTCCGGCCTGGCTAACTTTCACCGCCAGAGTTGCGGCTAAATCATCGGCTTCATTCCCGCTGGATTCCCAGCAGCAGACACCGCGCTGTTCAAAAGCGGCGCGTAAGGCGGGCATTTCCTTGTGTAAATCGTCAGGCATTGGCGGGCGACCGGCTTTGTAGTCAGGTAAGCGTTGGTGACGCCAGCCGCTGTTGCGTGCTTCGTCATCAAATACCGCCACGGCGTGTGTGGGCTGACTGTGCACAATCAACTGATCGAGTGCGTGCTGGCACGTCTCCACACAGGGTGAGCCCTGTACGGCGTGAATTCGGCGGATAAGATTCAGTGCATCGACAATGAGCAGATGGACGGCCACGGTGTTCTCCCTAACAAATCAGTCTGTAGGGTAACATTCACGGCGAGTGGAGGCGAAGATCTGATACAACATTTTGCCGGATGGCGGCTGAAGCCTTATCCGGCCTACAAATGAATACGGCACTGTAGGCCGGATAAGCTTGCGCCATCCGGCAATGGGGTGGGACTTAATCGCAGGTGACAATTTTCATTGCCAAACCGCCGCGAGATGTTTCGCGGTATTTGGCATTCATGTCTTTACCGGTTTCGTACATGGTCTCGATAACTTTATCGAGGCACACGCGTGGCTCACTGGTACGGCGCAGCGCCATACGTGCGGCGTTCACCGCTTTCACGGACGCGATCGCGTTACGTTCAATGCACGGTACTTGTACCTGGCCGGCAACCGGATCGCAGGTCAGACCCAGGTTATGTTCCATACCGATTTCCGCCGCGATGCACACCTGCATTGGACTACCACCCAGCAGTTCAGCCAGACCAGCCGCTGCCATGGAGCAGGCCACGCCAACTTCACCCTGACAGCCGACTTCGGCACCAGAGATAGAGGCGTTCATTTTATACAGTGAACCAATGGCGCTCGCGACCAGCATGTAGCGTGCCAGCGAGTTAGCGTTCACTTCACGGATAAACTTGTCGTAATACGCCAGTACGGCAGGAACAATCCCGCATGCACCGTTGGTTGGCGCGGTAACTACACGTCCACCTGCTGCGTTTTCTTCGTTCACGGCCAGCGCGAACATGTTGATCCAGTCAACAACCGCCATCGGGTCAGTGGTGGTTTTGTCGCTGCTGACCAGCATGCGACGCAGCGCAGCAGCACGACGCGGAACGCGCAGTTTGCCCGGCAATACACCTTCGGTGGTGATGCCGCGCTCAATCCCGCTACGCATCACTTCCCAGACGTTAGCAAAGTGCTGTTCCAGCTCTTCTTTACTGTGCAGGGCCAGTTCGTTTTGCATCATCAGACCGGAAAGTGACAGGCCGGTTTCCTGGCAATGACGTTGCAAATCAGCTGCGGATTTATACGGATACGGCACGTTTACCGGAGAGTTGTTCGGTAAACCAAAATGTTCTTCATCAACGATGAACCCACCGCCAATGGAATAGTAAGTCTGGCTGTAAATGGCTTTTTCGCCCGCCAGTGCGGTAATACGCATCCCGTTTTCGTGCAGGGACAAATTGTCCGCATGGAAATTCATGCACTTGTCGACCGGGAACTCGACCTCATGTTGACCGTCTGCCAGCAGCAAACGCCCATGAGTATTCACATCCTGGATAAAGGAAGGGATGGCATCAATGTCTACGGTATCCGGCAGATTACCCGCCAGGCCCATAATAATCGCGATGTCGGTATGGTGACCTTTCCCCGTCAGAGACAAGGAGCCATAGACATCAACCACTACGCGGGTTACGTCAGTGAGAATTCCGCGTGCAATCAGGTCATCCGTGAATTGTTTGCCTGCTTTCATCGGGCCAACAGTGTGGGAGCTGGAAGGGCCAATGCCGATTTTGAAAATATCGAATACGCTAATCATGAGGCGTCCATTGTGTATCGAGATGCGCCGCCCCGAAGAGCGGCGCAGGGGAATTAACTGAACAGAGAGTAGAAAATAGCGGAGATAGCGATCAGGCCCATAATCACAACGAAGACGTTGCTGATATGGCCGCTGTACTTACGCATTGCCGGTACTTTCTGGATGGCATACATCGGCATCAGGAACAGAATCATCGCGATGATTGGGCCACCCAGGGTCTCAATCATACCGAGGATGCTCGGGTTCAGTGTCGCCACAATCCAGGTGGTTACCAGCATGAACAGTGCAGTGATTTTGTTCAGTTTGTTGATTTCGATGGATTTGCCTTTGCCGCGCAGAGACTTAATCACCATCCCGTTGAAGCCTTCACGTGCGCCCAGGTAGTGGCCGAGGAAGGATTTGGTGATAGCGATAATCGCGATGATCGGTGCCATCCAGGCAATAATCGGCGCGTTAAAGTGGTTCGCCAGGTAAGACAGAATCGAGATGTTCTGCTCTTTTGCTGCTGCCAGGTCCGCCGGGGTCAGGCTGAATACACAGCTGAAGACGAAGAACATAACGGTCAGTACCATCATGATGTGAGCGAATGCCAGAATCTTGGAGCATTTCTTCTCAGCTTCATCACCGTACTCTTCACGCTTCGCCACGGCGAAGGAGGAGATGATCGGGGAGTGGTTGAAGGAGAACACCATTACCGGAATCGCCAGCCACAGGGTCAACAGCAGGCCGTTCCCGGTGGTTGCCGCAGAGTCAAAAGACATGGTTTCCAGAATCGCACCGCTCCACTGAGGGATCAGATACAGCGCCAGCAGCATCAGAGCCGCAACGAACGGGAATACCAGGATGCTCATCGCCTTAACGATCATCTGCTCACCGAAGCGCACGATGGTCATCATGCCGACAATCAGGATCAGAGACAGGATTGCACGCGGCGGAGGAGTAATCGCCAGCTGATGGGTCAGGAAGCTTTCAACGGTATTGGTGATTGCTACGCTGTAAACCAACAGAATCGGGTAGATAGCGAAGAAGTAGAGCAGGGTAATCAGTTTACCTGCGCCAACGCCGAAGTGTTCTTCTACAACTTCGGTGATGTCTTCACCCGGATTTTTACCGGACAGCACAAAGCGAGTCAGACCGCGGTGTGCAAAGAAGGTCATTGGGAAGGCAAGGATCGCCATGATGATCAGCGGGATCATACCGCCTACGCCTGCGTTGATCGGCAGGAACAATACACCCGCGCCAATCGCCGTGCCGTAAAGGCCCAGCATCCACATGGTGTCTGTCTTGCGCCATGCGCTGCGGGTCTGGCCCGTAACGATAGTGCTGGTTTGAGTGTTTTCCATCTATTTCTCCTGGAGGAAGCTTAAAAAGCCGGGTTTGAGGTCAATCCAATGAGAAAGTACCCGGCTGTAAATCGAAATTCGTTGAGCGATTTTTATATAATTTTTCGCCGTAATAATTTTCGGGCGGAAAGATACATTTTAGTAATGAATGTATCAGTGATCGGGATCCCAAATGCAATAATCCACCTTTTATGTGGATAAATTTGGGCCATTAATCTGTTAAAAAATAGTCAAAGCGAATTTACGGGCGCGAAGGCTAACATTAACGACATATCTCATGAAAGCGAAGGCGCGAAGATAGGCGTGTTCAGCTGTAAAAACTGTTGTTTTTAGATGATTTCGGCGACTAATAATAATTTACTAAGATAAATCACGGTTGGTTTTTCAAGGTAATCGTTTGCGTGGCGCGCTGTTTTTAATGAATCATCACTGGTATTTATGTGATTGTCAGAGCTATGTGACTGGTATCACTAAAAAAAGCCGGGAGGCAAATGCGCCAAACCCGGCTTTGATATGGACAAAACTGTCATCGCTATAGTGCTGCTAGCGGGTGTAGAAGGTTAGGCGCAGATCTCGTAACAAGGGATATACGCAGTGCCCGGTAACTTCATACGATGTTGTGCAACAAAGCCCTGCAGGAGATCGTCCATGCGGCGCATCATTTCGCGGTCACCGTGGATTTTGTACGGGCCAAACTCTTCAATAGCGCGGATGCCGACTTCCTTCACGTTACCAGCCACAATACCGGAGAATGCGCGACGTAGATCGGCCGCCAGTACTTCAACGGGCTGATCCGGGTACAGCTTCAGGTTGGCCATGTTTTCATGGGACGGTTCGAACGGCATCTGCAGATCGGGCGCGATACGAATCGACCAGTTAAAGCTGTAAGCATCACCTGTGTCGCGACGGTTTTCTTTCACCAGCGGCATCGCTTTTTTCATCAGGCGCGCCACTTCCGCTGCATCGTCAATGATAATGCGATAGTGGCGACGCGCATCTTCTCCCAGCGTGTGCACGATAAATTCGTCAAGCACGCGGAAGTAATCCGCACTCTCTTTTGGTCCGGTCAGGATCAGTGGTAGAACCTGATCTTTGTTGGCCGGATTCATCAGGATCCCCAGCAGATACAGCAGCTCTTCTGCTGTCCCTACGCCACCCGGGAAGATGATAATACCGTGGGCGATACGCACGAACGCTTCAAGACGTTTTTCAATGTCCGGCATGATGATCAGTTCGTTTACCAGCGGGTTAGGCGGTTCAGCGGCGATGATTGACGGTTCGGTCATGCCAATAAAGCGGCTGTCTTTGTATCGCTGCTGGGCGTGGCCTACCGCAGCGCCTTTCATTGGCGCTTCCATCGCCCCTGGACCGCAGCCGGTACAGATGTTCAGTTCGCGCAGGCCCAACTGGGTGCCGACGCGACGGGCGTACAGGTACTCATTTTCGTTGATTGAGTGACCGCCCCAGCAGACGACCATGTTCGGCGCTTCACCGACGTGCAGCGCCCGGGCATTACGCAGGATCGAGAATACGAGGTTGGTGATATGGACCGAGCTTTCGAGATCCAGATGCTGAAAACGACCGGCGTTATGGATCTGGCCATTGACGAACAGAATGTCGCGCAGCACGGCAAACAGGTTAGCCTGTAGCGCACGAATAATGCGTCCATCAACAAACGCATCTTCAGGTGGGTTGATCAGTTCCAGCTTCACGCCCCGTTCGCGGCGCAGTACGTTAATATCGAAACTTTCAAAGCGTGACAGCAGTTCTTTACTGTTGTCGGTCAAACTGCCGGAGTTCAGAACGGCAAGCGAACAGTTACGAAACAGTTGATACAGGTCGCTGCTGGCCGTGCGTTTAAGCATATCGACTTCCAGCTGCGACAACATGTCCATTGAGCCAAGCGGGCTAATATGTGTAATCAAGTAAACTCCTTATGGGACGCAACACGTCATTCCCTGTGATTACAATAGCCCTGGCTTATGACCTTTCACAACCTTGTGCGCGGAATCCGACACGCAAAATTGAGAAAAAAGATTACTGACGCACCAGACGACCGGTTGCCGGAGTGAAATCGGTGTTGGTGCGCCATGGGTTAATGTCCAGGCCACCACGTCGCGTGTAGCGTGCATAAACGCTCAGTTTCTCCGGCTGGCAGAAGCGCAGAATGTCATTGAAAATGCGTTCCACACACTGCTCGTGAAATTCATTATGGTGGCGGAAGGAGACCAGATAACGTAGCAGCTTCTCCCTGTCGATTTTCCGTCCGCGATACTGAATTTGTATGGAGCCCCAGTCGGGCTGATGGGTAATCAGACAGTTGGATTTCAGTAGATGACTGACCAGTGTCTCTTCCACTGCCTTTTCACCGCTCACGGCATTTTCCAGATACGCAGTGCTGAACTGGTAGTTATCGATGACGATATCCTGATTGTCGATACAGGTGCCGTTAAAGTGGGCTATCGGCTGCCCTTCCAGTTCGTCAAGGCGGTACAGCGCCACGCTGACATCGCCCTGAGCGCAGGCGCGAAGATCGTTTTCCAGTGTCTGACGTACCGCATCCCAGGAATCAAAACGCGTCTGATTAAAACTGTTCAGGTAAAGCTTAAAGCTTTTCGATTCAATCAGATTTACGCTGGTGTAATCCAGTTCCACGTGACCGACTGCGACCTGCGGTAAGCCGTTGGTATTCAGCCACGACAGTTCATACAGCGTCCAGATATCTGCACCGTGAAAAGGCAGGGTATCGGCCTTTAAATCCAGCGGATCGCGGTTCAGGCTGCGCGGAACACCCTGCAACAGACTTGCATCGTAATTGTCTCGGTAATCCGTTGATTTACCTAGAGTCAGGCCGTCAAGCGCCTGATGATTTTCATAAGAGGACATGTTTCACCGTCATAAACCAGATACACTATGCGACAAGTGTATCCTGGCTTTTGTGAAGAGAGAAATCAGTGGACGAATTGACAGCGCAGGCGTTGGTAGCCTTTACGACGCGTTATTGCGACGCATGGCATGAAAAAAACAACAGTTGGCCACTCAGTGAAGAGCTGTATGGCGTACCTTCTCCGTGCATCATTTCTTCCACAGACGATGCGGTATTTTGGCAGCCTCAACCTTTTGTCGGCGAAAAAAACCTCAATGCGGTTGAACGGGCATTTGATATTGTGATACAACCTGCCGTTCACGCTTTTTACACCACCCAGTTTGCCGGGGATATGCACGCGCAGTTTGCGGATGAAAAGCTGACGCTGCTGCAGACCTGGAGTGAAGATGACTTCAGGCGCGTTCAGGAAAACCTGATTGGTCACTTGGTTACGCAAAAGCGACTTAAGCTTTCGCCTACGCTTTTTATTGCCACACAAGATAATGAGCTTGACGTCATTTCGGTGTGCAATCTGTCCGGTGAAGTGTGCAAAGAAACGCTGGGAACCCGTAAACGAACGGTGCTGGCGGCCTCACTTGCGGAATTCCTCACTCAACTTAAGCCAGTTCTGTAATCCTGTTTGCCCTGAATCTTGTGAGAGATCTCTTACATACCCTGTAGGACATTGCCAGGTGATAAGTAAAGACTTAATGAATTGATAAAATAATAATTTATTATTATTCAATTGGTTAGTATTTTATTGTCAACTTTCATACGAAAATAATCGTAAGGGTAAGCCTGTAAGCATCTTGTAAGACAAAGCGAAACAGGCGATTCTATATCTGTCGACAAGGAGTCGCACAACGAAGAGAACATCAGGATGATGGCTCTTCACCTGGACACACCAGGACGGTGTTGCAAGGACAGGCTTCAGGACGAAGCAAAGAGGAAGACGCTGGATGCGTTAAAGGACACCTCCAGGACGGAGAATGAGAGCCGGTCAGGATGTTCGGCGGGTCAGGATGGCCAGGATACTTCAGGATGAAGTTTTCACATCGGGGTGATGTGAGCAGGATGCAAAAGTTCAGGATGAACAAGGTCGCAAGACCACAGGAAAAGTTGTCACGGATGAGCAGGGAGCACTAAAAGTAGCTGGAATGCTGCGAAACGAACCGGGAGCACTGTTTTTTTTACAGTGCTCCCTTTTTTTATTTCCCCTCCACTAGTGCTATTCTTCGCGCCAGATTTTTCATCATTGAGGTTTATTTCATGACGACTCATGACCGTGTGCGCCAGCAGTTACACGCACTTGAAGCGCTACTGCGTGAACATAATCACTGGCGGATGGATGAGCCAGCAGAGCATCTGTTTACCAGTACGCAGCCTTTTTGTATGGATACCATGGAGCCGGTCGAGTGGCTGCAGTGGGTGTTGATTCCCCGCATGCATACGCTACTCGATAACGCGCAGCCGCTTCCGCAGGCTTTTGCCGTCGCACCGTATTACGAAATGGCGCTAGCAGCCGATCATCCGCAACGTGACATTCTCCTGGCGGCATTGCAGGAGTTGGATGCGCTGTTTACCAGTGATAACGCCTGATGCTGGAGATTCTCTATCAGGATGAATGGCTGGTTGCAGTCAATAAACCTTCGGGCTGGTTGGTTCACCGCAGTTGGCTCGACCGGGATGAGAAAGTGGTGGTGATGCAAACGGTGCGAGACCAAATTGGTCAGCACGTTTTTACCGCCCATCGACTCGACAGACCAACCTCCGGTGTGCTGCTGATGGGACTGTCCAGCGAAGCCGGGCGTTTGTTGTCTCAGCAGTTTGAACATCATCAAATTCAGAAACGCTATCATGCGATTGTGCGTGGCTGGCTGATGGATGATGCCGTGCTGGATTACCCGTTGGTCGAAGAGCTGGATAAGATTGCCGATAAGTTTGCCCGCGATGATAAAGGCCCGCAGCCTGCCGTCACCCATTATCGCGGCCTGGCAACGGTAGAAATGCCGGTAGCGACCGGACGTTATCCGACCACCCGTTACGGGCTGGTGGAGCTGGATCCTAAAACCGGTCGGAAACACCAGCTCAGGCGCCATCTGGCCCACTTACGCCATCCGATAATTGGCGACAGCAAGCACGGTGATTTACGGCAAAACCGCAGCGCCGCAGAGCATTTTGGCTGTCAGCGATTGATGCTGCATGCCAGCCAGCTTGCGCTGACGCATCCATTCACCGGTGAGCCGCTGGTTATTCGCGCCGGGCTGGATGACGTCTGGATGCAGGCATTGTCACAATTTGGCTGGCGTGGACTTCTCCCTGAGAATGAAAGGGTTGAGTTCGTCGAGCGGTCAGGTCAGGATGAGCAGATAGATTCTTAAGTCCCAGGAGATTACGGTTATGGCGGAAATTGGAATTTTTGTCGGCACGATGTACGGAAACGCACTGCTGGTTGCTGAAGAGGCCGAGGCCATTTTGACGGCACAGGGTCATAAAGCCACGGTGTTTGAAGATCCGGAGCTCAGCGACTGGCAGGCATATCAGGATAAATATGTGCTGGTGGTGACCTCAACGACCGGGCAGGGCGATCTGCCCGATAGCATTGTGCCGCTGTTTCAGGGGATCAAAGATAATCTCGGTTTCCAGCCAAATCTGCATTATGGGGTAATTGCGCTGGGCGACAGCAGCTACGTTAATTTCTGCAATGGTGGCAAACAGTTTGATGCGCTGTTACAGGAGCAAAGCGCACAGCGCGTGGGTGAAATGTTGCTGATTGACGCCAGCGAACATCCTGAACCAGAAAGCGAATCCAACCCCTGGGTAGAAAACTGGGGAACCTTGCTCAAATAATCTCTCGCCCGGCGGCGATTTGCTAGCACGGGCCTATAACAAATGATGGACATGGAGAGAACAATCTGATTATAAATAAGGAAAAATTGCTTTAATTTATCTGTATTATAAATACAATCGCATGGTTTTATTTGTAACCCGAATTTATATAAATTAAATTCGGGTTTTTTATTATTTATGAGATCAAAAGCACAAACAAGTAACCCAGTCATCATGTTTTAATAAAAAGCAGACTCAAACAACTGAGAGTTATGAATGAATTAATGAGATGAATAAATGAGATAAAATGATAATAACGGAAATTATTAAGCTAAGGAGGGGAACTTGTTTACTTTATATAACACTCGGGATTTTAGCCAAAGTGCCAGATTAGAGGTCTTTGAAAAAATAGTGTCACCTAAAGAAGGTCTTAGGTTAGCAAGGATATATTATGAACTTGATGATAATAAAAATCAGCGCTCAGCTATAGTTGGCCTGCCACAGAGAAAATGGAATGTAAACCGATATTCTTCCGTTGCGTATGAAAGACCCCCCATTGGTAGATGTAATCCCATTTATGATGAGATACAACACAAATTATATGTGGGCGGGATAATAGCGATTGATTGTGGTGAGCATTGGTCCTGGGACAGAAATCCTTTTTATTTTGATGAGGACGGAGAGTTAGTTTATGAACCATTTATGCCCGATATATTCGACAGCATCTTCGAAGAGAGCGTAAGGAGAGCTTATCAGGAAACGCTCGACAGGGAGCAGGGGAGAAAACCCAGACCTACTCAAAAGATTGAGTATGGCGCACCAGGTTATATTGCACCCACACTAAAATCTCTTACCGTAGTACCAGGGCCTTCATGTCCGGTTGAAGAGGATAAATCGTCCCGTGAACCTGTAGATGCGGGATTTTGCGTACTGCCCTATGAGGCCACACCGTCATCTTTCGAATCCAGGTTTTTTATTAATCCTCCGGATGGTACACGTGAGTTATATCACAAGCTCAATCCAGATATAAAAAAACAACCGGGTTCAATTCTGCTTGTAGTTGATCCTGAAAAGCAAGATCAGCAACAGATTGAAACATTGCAAAAAGCGCGTGATAGAATTGATAAAGCGCTTGCACCATTAACACTGCCAGAAGCCCGTGTGTTACACGAAAACAGAGCTTCCGTGGATATTTTTTCTTCACAACTATACAGTGATGCTTTAGGACAAAGTGGGGATATCTTAGGTTACATAAAGGATGCTGGTGGTGGATATTATGAAGAAATAAATAAAACACTCAATGAAATACAGGAGCTTTATAAGAAAACATATAGTAGTAATTCTGGTCGTATTTCTGGAGAGGAGTTTTTTGGTCAACGAGAACGGCTATTTAAAAAATTAGACGGTATTTTGAATAAATTCTCAAAAGAACGGCTAAATTTAAAACAATATGAAGATATAAAGCAGGCATTAGGTTTATCAACCAAATCGATTATGCATAAGTGGGATCAAACAGGTGTAAAGGATATTGAGGGGTATGCAAGCTACATAGAAATATCAGCGAAACTGATAAAAATAATGAGAACAACAGGCTATATAGGTATTGGTCTTGATTTTACGAGTTATACCACTAACGTTTATGAGGCTTGCGCAAAAGGACGTGAAAGCGAATGTAGAAAGGCAGCGATAACGGAGTACAGTAAATTTGGTGGTAAACAAGCAGTGGGTATTACTGTGGGAGGTGTCGCTGGACCAACAGCAAGAGCAGTTTGCATGTGGGCTTTGGGTCTTCTCACATCAGAGATTGGTGCAGTTGGAGCGGGGTTGTGCCTGGCAACTGGAATCAGTACAGGAATTGTAGCGGGAAAAGTAGCCGAGAAAGAAGGTGAAGGATGGGGGGGATTCTTAGGAGAAGCTATTAATGATGTTATTGAAAATAATCCAGATAAATTAACCCATTATCCCGATACGTTTAATGAAGAATCAGGTCTATTAATTTATGAAAAACTTTTTGATAGAAAATTACCATGATTTAAAATTTTTATTAATAATAGCTATTATGTTTGGATTTGTTATCTTGATTTTTATTTCATATGTGATTAATAAATGCAATTATGAACAAATAGTAAAATTATATGAGAAGAAATTTGATCGTCTACCGCAAACAGCACGTATGGCAAAGGGGGCAAGTTTAATTAGTTCGCCGGCTGCATATCATGCGAAAATTGGGTTTATAATGGGTAGCCTCATATTTCCATATAATCGCATTACAAATAATGATATGAGTGTCGAAGGGTATAATTTTATCCGGAGTTTACCTGGTTATCTGATTACAGGATTTAGGGTGGAAGCGGTTGTTTGGTTCATATTGATTATCTTAATATCTTGCTTGATTTTCATGGAGAATATAGTGTAAAAATAAAGAAGGGATTCTTGTAGAGTTCCTTCTTTACTTTTATTTCAATTCGCCATGTATTTAATCAACAATCCAGGTGTACCAAAACTGCTACACATTATCTGGCTATGATCTACCCTACTGCAGGGCTTCGTCAATGTCTTTGGCGACTTCGGTATAAACTAGGGAACCTTGCTTAAATAATCTCTCGCCTGGTGGTGTTTTGCTTGTACGGACCTGTAACAAATGATGGACATGAAGTGATCAATAAGGAAAATTTGCTTTAATTTATCTGTATTATAAATATAATTGCATGGTCTTATTTGTAACACTAATTTATAAAAATTAAATTCTGGTTTTTTATCATTTATGAGATCAAAAGCACAAACAAATAACCCAGTTATCATGTTTTAATAAAAAACAGGCTCAAAAAACTGGATTTTGTGAATGAATTAATGAGATGAATAAGTGAGATAAAAGAAGGCATTAGGTTTATCAACCAAATCGATTATGCATAACTGGGATCAAACAGGTGTAAAGGATATTGAGGGGTATGCAAGCTACATAGAAACATCAGCGAAACTGATAAAAATAATGAGAACAACAGGCTATATAGGTATTGGTCTTGATTTTACGAGTTATACCACTAACGTTTATGAGGCTTGCGCAAAAGGACGTGAAAGCGAATGTAGAAAGGCAGCAATAACGGAGTACAGTAAATTCGGCCTCAAACAAACAGCAAGTATTGCTGGCGGAGCTGCCAGGGGAATTATGGGAAGAGCCGCTTGTACATGGGTTTTGGGATTGATTACATCAGAAGCTGGAGGTATTGGCGCAAGTGTATGTCTGGTAAGTGGCATTGCTTCAAGTATTGCAGGAGGTATATATTTTGAAAAAGTGGGTGAGAAACTAGGTGATAGGTTTGGTGGATTAGTGAATGACGAACTTGATAATTCAGAATTCAAACTATATGACCCAGATTCATTTAATGAAGCAGCAGGCATTCTAATATATGAAAAAGTTTTTAACAGATAATCTAGATGTCATTAATATTAGGCTTGGCATAATGCTGGTTATTATAACGTTGATTTTAATACTTATGTCTTATGTGATAAATGATGAGAAGTATAAAAAAATAGTAATATTATACGAGGGCAAACTTGGTCGTCTTCCTATCACTGCAAGTTTGGCGAGAACAGCAAGTTTAATTGGTACTCCCGGTATCTACTTTGCAAAGATAGATTTCATTATGTCTAGTCTGATTTTTCCCTATAATAGGGTTTTTAATAATGATATGAGTATTGAGGCATATCATTTTATTCGTTCCTTACCCAAAGAGTTAACCACGGGGTTTAAAGTTGAAGCGGCGTTCTGGTTTGTTGAATTTATTGTTCTGGCTTTTTTGGCGATCCTTTATTATTTTTTCTGAGAAACTGAATGTTAATAGTGGCTCGAATAAACTAGAGTCCTTTTTTATTTCAATGCTCCATATTCCTGAACAACAATCTCATCATAAGTAGTGGCAGGTGATAACCCACTAAAAAAATTTGAGTTCACGTTAGGAGTTGGCGCGCAATCTAAGAGATCAGCTTCCCAAACTGTTAGTCATCATAAGCAGTAGCGCCTTAAACCCAGATGGGTACCGCCGGTTAGATGTTGCCGCCACGCGGCAACAAAACGCCCACTAAACGCCAATTTCGTGAAGCATCTTCCATTCCATTAGGCTTATGCCATAAACAACCTCATTCACCTCTCGCAATGTTGTGTTTTTGCACGGTGAGGGTAAGTGGCACTCCTTCATATACTTTTCCCGTCAGTTCCCGAAAAGGCAGCGAGTCAGAATAAAACGGCCCTGAGCTGTACCAAAACTGCCACACACTAACCTCTCATTCTGATCACCCTACAGGTGCTGTACAGAATGAACTGGCGACAGCCAAGATTCAGGAGTGCAACAATGAGTTCATTAAGTCAGGCGGCGAGCAGCGCGGAAAAACGCACTAACGCTCGCTACTGGATAGTGGTGATGTTGTTTATCGTCACATCCTTCAACTACGGCGACCGCGCCACCTTATCCATTGCCGGTTCGGAGATGGCCAAAGACATTGGTCTGGATGCGGTAGGGATGGGTTATGTATTCTCCGCTTTCTCATGGGCCTATGTTATCGGCCAGATCCCTGGCGGCTGGTTGCTCGACCGCTTCGGTTCAAAACGTGTTTATTTCTGGTCCATCTTTATTTGGTCCATGTTTACCCTGCTGCAGGGCTTCGTCGATATCTTTAGCGGCTTCGGCATTATCGTTGCGCTGTTTACGTTGCGATTCCTTGTCGGTTTAGCTGAAGCTCCTTCCTTCCCCGGCAATAGTCGTATAGTTGCGGCATGGTTCCCGGCACAGGAGAGGGGCACGGCGGTCGCAATCTTTAACTCTGCGCAGTACTTTGCCACCGTTATTTTTGCGCCAATCATGGGGTGGCTGACCCACGAAGTGGGCTGGTCGCATGTGTTCTTCTTTATGGGCGGCCTCGGGATTGTTATCAGCTTTATCTGGCTGAAGGTGATTCATGAACCAAACCAGCACCCGGGCGTAAACCAAAAAGAGCTGGAGTACATTGCTGAAGGCGGGGCGCTGATCAATATGGATCAGGCGGCCGCCAAAGCTAAAGTGCCGTTCAGCGTGAAGTGGGGGCAAATCAAACAGCTGCTGGGCTCACGGATGATGATCGGTATTTACATCGGGCAATACTGCATTAACGCGCTGACCTACTTTTTTATCACCTGGTTCCCGGTTTATCTGGTGCAGGCTCGCGGTATGTCGATTTTGAAAGCAGGTTTTGTCGCTTCGGTCCCGGCCATTTGCGGATTCGCCGGCGGCGTGCTTGGCGGCATTATTTCCGACTGGCTGATGCGCCGTACCGGTTCGCTAAATATCGCCCGTAAAACGCCAATCGTACTCGGCATGCTGCTGTCGATGGTGATGGTGTTCTGTAACTACGTCAACGTGGAGTGGATGATCATCGGCTTTATGGCGCTGGCCTTCTTCGGCAAAGGTATCGGTGCGTTGGGATGGGCGGTGATGGCTGATACTGCACCTAAAGAGATCAGCGGTCTGAGCGGCGGTTTGTTCAACATGTTTGGCAACATCTCCGGCATCGTCACGCCAATTGCTATCGGCTACATCGTAGGGACCACCGGCTCGTTTAACGGCGCGTTGATTTACGTCGGGGTGCATGCGTTGATTGCGGTGGTGAGCTATCTGGTACTGGTGGGCGATATTAAACGTATCGAACTGAAACCTGTCGCAGGACAATGATGATGACAACACAATCGAGTCCCGTTATTACCGATATGAAGGTCATCCCGGTGGCCGGTCATGACAGCATGCTGCTCAATATTGGCGGTGCGCACAATGCATATTTCACCCGCAATATTGTGGTTCTTACCGATAACGCCGGCAATACCGGCGTCGGTGAAGCGCCGGGCGGCGAAGTGATTTATCAGACGCTGGTTGACGCTATCCCGATGGTATTGGGTCAGGAGGTTGCGCGCCTGAATAAGGTGGTACAGCAGGTGCATAAAGGCAACCAGGCCGCTGATTTTGACACCTTCGGCAAAGGCGCCTGGACGTTTGAGCTACGGGTAAATGCGGTAGCGGCGCTGGAAGCGGCGCTGCTCGACCTGCTGGGCAAGGCGCTGAACGTGCCGGTTTGTGAACTGTTAGGGCCGGGCAAGCAGCGCGATGCGGTCACCGTACTCGGCTATCTGTTCTACGTGGGCGATCGCACAAAGACCGATTTACCGTATCTGGAAAGCACGCCGGGAAACCATGAGTGGTATCACCTGCGTCACCAGCAAGCGATGAACAGTGAGGCGGTGGTACGTCTGGCTCAGGCTTCGCAGGATCGCTACGGCTTTAAAGATTTCAAACTCAAAGGTGGTGTACTGCCTGGCGAGCAGGAAATCGACACCGCTCGTGCGCTGAAAAAATGCTTCCCGGATGCGCGTATTACGGTTGATCCCAACGGAGCCTGGTTACTGGATGAAGCCATCTCCCTGTGTAAAGGGCTGAACGATGTTCTGACCTACGCCGAAGATCCATGTGGCGCTGAACAGGGTTTTTCTGGCCGCGAAGTGATGGCCGAGTTCCGCCGTGCAACCGGTCTGCCGGTAGCAACGAACATGATAGCCACCAACTGGCGTGAAATGGGCCATGCGGTGATGCTGAACTCAGTAGATATTCCGCTGGCCGATCCGCACTTCTGGACCCTTTCCGGCGCGGTGCGCGTGGCACAGTTATGCGATGACTGGGGCCTGACCTGGGGCTGCCATTCTAACAATCATTTTGATATTTCGCTGGCGATGTTTACCCACGTCGGTGCGGCTGCGCCGGGTAATCCAACGGCTATTGATACCCACTGGATCTGGCAGGAGGGTGATTGCCGCCTGACCAAAAATCCGCTGGAGATTAAAAACGGAAAAATTGCGGTACCCGATGCGCCCGGTCTGGGCGTGGAACTGGACTGGGATCAGATACAGAAAGCGCATGAGGCTTATAAGGCGCTGCCCGGCGGCGCGCGTAATGACGCAGGCCCAATGCAGTATCTGATCCCCGGATGGACTTTTGACCGTAAACGTCCCGTTTTCGGCCGCCACTAATTTTGAATAAGGACTTAATTATGAGCGCACAATTTTCTACCCCATTGGTTACCTCTATGCAGGTTATTCCGGTTGCGGGTCATGACAGTATGCTGATGAACCTGAGCGGCGCACATGCTCCATTCTTCACGCGCAATATTGTGATTATTAAAGATAACTCCGGTCATACCGGCGTGGGTGAAATTCCCGGCGGAGAAAAAATCCGCAAAACGCTGGAAGATGCTATCCCGCTGGTGGTAGGCAAAACGTTAGGTGAATACAAAAACGTGCTGAATGCGGTACGCAATACTTTTGCCGATCGTGATGCGGGCGGTCGCGGTTTGCAGACCTTTGATTTACGTACCACTATTCATGTGGTTACTGGGATCGAAGCGGCCATGTTGGATCTGTTAGGTCAGCATCTGGGCGTAAACGTCGCCTCTCTGCTGGGGGATGGACAGCAGCGTAGCGAAGTTGAAATGTTGGGTTATCTGTTCTTTGTCGGTAACCGTAAGGCAACGCCGCTGCCGTACCAGAGTCAGCCGGATGAGAAGTGCGACTGGTATCGTCTGCGTCATGAAGAGGCGATGACCCCGGATGCGGTAGTGCGCCTGGCGGAAGCTGCGTATGAGAAGTATGGTTTCAACGACTTTAAACTGAAAGGCGGCGTGCTGGCAGGTGTTGAGGAAGCGGAATCTATCGTTGCGCTGGCGAAGCGTTTCCCGCAGGCCCGCGTCACGCTGGATCCGAACGGCGCGTGGTCGCTAAATGAAGCGATTAAGATCGGCAAATATCTTAAGGGTTCTCTGGCCTATGCGGAAGATCCGTGTGGCGCCGAGCAGGGCTTCTCTGGTCGTGAAGTGATGGCGGAATTCCGCCGCGCTACCGGTCTGCCGACCGCCACCAACATGATCGCTACCGACTGGCGTCAGATGGGGCATACGCTGTCGCTGCAGTCCGTGGATATCCCACTGGCGGACCCGCACTTCTGGACCATGCAGGGTTCTGTCCGCGTGGCGCAAATGTGCCATGAGTTTGGGTTGACCTGGGGATCGCACTCTAACAACCACTTTGATATTTCGCTGGCGATGTTTACGCATGTCGCGGCAGCGGCTCCGGGCAAAATTACCGCGATTGACACCCACTGGATCTGGCAGGAAGGTAATCAACGCCTGACCAAAGAGCCATTTGAAATCAAAGGCGGCATGGTGCAGGTTCCGGCAAAACCGGGTCTGGGCGTGGAGCTGGATATGGATCAGGTCATGAAAGCGCATGAGCTGTACCAGCAACATGGACTGGGGGCGCGTGATGATGCGATGGGAATGCAGTATCTGATCCCGAACTGGACGTTTGATAATAAGCGTCCGTGCATGGTACGCTAAGTGAACTGGGACCGCTCCCATTGAGGGGCGGTTTTTATCCTGGTATATGCTTAACACAGTCAACATGCGTAAGGATGCTTTATGAAAATAGTAATCGCACCGGATTCCTATAAGGAAAGTTTGAGTGCGCTTGAAGTGGCAACGGCTATTGAGCAGGGGTTTCGTGAGATCTGGCCCGATGCGGATTACCTGAAGATTCCGGTTGCAGATGGCGGTGAAGGAACGGTCGAAGCGATGGTTGCCGCAACGCAAGGTCACCTTGTGCATGTTGATGTTACCGGCCCTTTGGGCAACACAATTCAGGCATTTTATGGTTTATCCGGTGATGAGCGCTCGGCGTTTATCGAAATGGCGGCTGCCAGCGGACTGGAACAGGTTCCTGCGGGGTTACGCGATCCGCTGAAAACGACATCCTGGGGAACCGGGGAGTTAATCCGTCATGCGTTGGACGCTGGCGTTGAGCATATCATCATTGGAATTGGCGGAAGCGCCACCAATGATGGCGGTGCCGGGATGGTGCAAGCGCTGGGAGCAAAATTGCTGGATACGCAAAATAACGATATTGCCCATGGCGGGGCTGGCCTCGAATCGCTCGCTCGGATTGATATTTCTCAGTTAGACCAGAGACTTACTGCGTGTCGTATTGAAGTGGCTTGCGATGTGACCAATCCGTTGACTGGAAAAGAGGGGGCTTCTGCGGTTTTTGGTCCGCAAAAAGGGGCGACGCCGGAGATGATTACCCGCCTGGATCGGGCACTCACGCACTATGCGCAACTCATTGCCCGCGATCTGGACGTCAACGTGCTGGATCTGGCCGGCGGTGGCGCCGCTGGTGGTATGGGGGCGGCGCTATATGCGTTTTGCGGCGCACAGTTGCGCTGCGGTATTGAGATAGTAACGGATGCGTTGCACCTTGACGCCTGCGTTGCGGATGCGGATTTAGTGGTCACGGGTGAAGGGCGCATTGATAGTCAGACCATTCACGGTAAGGTTCCGGTTGGCGTGGCGAAGGTCGCAAAGCGTTACAACAAACCGGTTATCGGCATTGCCGGTAGCCTGACGGCGGATGTCGGTGTGGTCCACGAGCATGGGCTGGATGCGGTTTTCAGTGTCATCTATACCATCTGTACCCTGGATGAGGCGCTAAAGAACGCGAGCGACAACGTACGAATGACGGCGCGAAACGTGGCCGCAACGCTTAAAGCCGGGCAGCAATTACGCTGAGTTGTAGGTTGGATAAGGCGGTCACGCCGCCTTCCTGCGAATATCACCCCAACAACTTCTTCGCTTCGCGCGCAACGTTGTCCATTTCATCCAGAAGCTCTAAAAACTCAGGCTCCAGCTCTTCTTCCTTGGTCCCGCTACGTAATTGCTGCTCAATAAGCTGACACAGGTTTTTCATGCGGGGAACGCCGCTATAACCACAGCTGCCGTGCAGCTTGTGGATCATATCTACCAGCCCTTCAGGGTTTTCACCGACCAGCTGTTCTTCAATTTTGTTACGTACTTCGGGCAGAAAATCGAGCAGCATTTGCAGCATATCCCGCGCCAAATCGTTTTTACCTGCGGCTTGTCTTAATGCTAACTGCCAGTCGAGTGTGGTATTCGGATTGACTACCGGCTCAACGGGTTCAACGGCGATCGCTCTAAGCGCTGTGCTTGCGCCAGGTTTATAACGTAACAGCAGATTATGCAGCTTATCTTCCTCGATAGGCTTCGCCAGGTAATCGTTCATCCCGGCGCTGAGCAGCTTCTCTTTCTGCCCGGCCATGGCGTGTGCGGTGACCGCAATGACCGGTGTCTGCTGTTGATGAGGAAGCTGGTGGATTAGTTCACAAGCGCGAATGCCGTCCATGTCTGGCATCTGAATATCCATCAGGATCAGATCAAATTGCATTTGTCTGGCGCGATCCACCGCTTGATGCCCACTGTCGCAGAGCACGACGTGCTGCACCTTATCTTCCAACAGTGCGCCAATCAGCTTGAGGTTCGCAGGGTTGTCGTCTACCGCCATAACGGTCATCGCGATTTTGCTATCGTCTAACAGCAGCGGATCCGCGCTGTGATTCAACTGACAATACTCTGTCAGCGCGGGCAGTAAGCGAGTTGAGGTGAGAGGTTTCAACAGACATGCCGCCGCGCCGCCCTGTTTTAACTTCTCGGCGTTAATTTGCGCATGGCAAGGCAGGGCCAGTAACAAAAAGTCGGTCATCGCCGCAGCGTTTGCCAGCCGCTCATGCTGCATGGTGAGCGGTTCGCGTAAAGTGACCGGAATGCCGAGCAGCAGAATATCGTAGTGATCCTTCGGCAGCCCGGAGAATGAAGGGCTGTAAATCACCTCCAACGGCGTTTCGCTCAAGATATCTAACGTGCACTGTGCGGCAGTGGCGTTCGGTTCGACGTAGGCCAGTCGTTTACCGGCCAGGCAGAGCGTGGTTGAGCGGTCAACGAGAACGTTAGGGTTAAGATCGAGGCTGATATGGAACCAGAACGTGGAACCCCGGTTCGGTTGACTATGGAAGGAGATATCCCCGCCCATTTCGTTGACCAGTTTTTGCGTAATGACCAGGCCCAGCCCGGTACCGCCGTGGCGGCGGGAAATACTGGCATCCGCCTGGCGGAAGGCCTGGAACAAGCGTGACTGATCGCGCTCAGGAATACCAATTCCGGTATCGCGGATTTGTACTTCAATCTGCACTTTCGTATTACTAAGGGCGCGCTTCTCGACCAGAATGTCGATATTGCCGCCTTCGGTAAATTTGATGGCATTGCCAACCAGATTAGTGATTACCTGCTGTAAGCGCAGCGGATCGCCGATGACGTTGTCCGGCACGTCATTCTTAATATTTAGCGTCAGCTCAAGCCCTTTATCATGGGATGAATGCGCTAACAGCGTAACGACGTCATCCAGCGTGCTGCGCAGCGGGAAGGGAATGCTTTCCAGAATCAGCTTGCCCGCCTCAAGTTTGGAGAAGTCGAGTACATCATTGATGATAGCCAGCAGATTGTTAGCCGAGCGTTCAATGGTATTCAGGTGATCGCGCTGCGTGGTGTTGAGCTCGGTTTTTAGCGTAAGACGGGTGAAGCCAATCACGCCATTCAGCGGTGTTCGCAGTTCGTGCGACATGTTAGCCAGAAACTCAGACTTAATACGCGCCGCTTCCTGGGCGCGTTTCTTCGCCAGATCCAGTTCGACGTTCTGGATTTCCATCTGCTCCAGCGTTTCACGCAGGTCAGAGGTGGCCTGATCGATGTTGTGCTGCATCTCTTCATGGTAAGCCGCAAGTGACATCGCCATCGAGTTGATACCATTTTTGAGCATATCCAGCTCGCCCAGCATGAAACCTTCCACGCGGCTGTCGAGCTGCCCTCTACGTATTCGGTCAACGGTATTCACCATATTGCGAATCGGGCCGGTTACGTCGCGCATCAGACGCCAGCCAAAAATTAACGCAATACCAATACAAAACAGCATCATTACGCTGGAGATAAAGATCTCTTTGTACTGCTGCAATCGCACGGACTTAAGATCCAGCTCAAGCGCCACATACCCCAGCATATTTTTGGTGTTTTTCGCATCGCTTACGGCGGATTCATCTGGTGAATAGCTTTCCGATATAATCGGGGTACGCAGGATCATGATATCCCCGTGCCGGGTGACGCTCAGCTTACGGGGAAACGGTGAACCTGTCGCCAACTGCATTTCAGACGGATCGAGATGAAAATTAGAGGTGACGAACAGTCGGTTATTTTCGTCATAAACAGAAATTGCCCGCACGATATCGGAATGGCGACGATGCAGCACGCTGATAAGCTGGCCGATAGATTCCCTGTTTTGCAGGTTCATGCCATATTCGCTGGAGACCGCGAGTGGTTCTATGATGCTGGCACCAGCATCTTCCAGTTGACGCTGCAAGTCGTTATAGCGATGCACAACAAAAAAGATACTGAGCAACAAACCTATCAGGACGGTCGGGGCCAGGATCAGAATCATCATGCGTGCGCGCAGGCTGTAGTTGGTCATGGAGTTCCGTTATGGGACAATTAGGGTCACACTGTTAAATAGAGAAATATCTCGTCGATGGCGCAATTCTACTCTGCAAAACGACGCGTGACGACGCGTCAGATCATAACCGTTACCGTCAATGACCTCGATCCTTTTGGTCAGGGCGTCGCTCGCCATAACGGAAAAGCGTTGTTTATACCGGAATTGCTACCCCAGGAAAGCGCCGAGGTGGTGATTACCGAAGATAAAAAACAGTTCGCCCGCGCGCAAGTAAAACGACGTTTGAACAACAGCCCTGAGCGTGAAGTGCCACGTTGCCCGCATTTTGGCGCATGCGGCGGTTGCCAGCAGCAGCATGCCAGCATCTCGTTACAGCAGCGTAGTAAAAGCGCGGCGTTGTCGCGTTTAATGAAATGTGACGTGTCGGATGTTATAGCTGGTACGCCGTGGGGCTATCGTCGTCGTGCCCGATTGAGCCTGAACTATCGGCCAAAAGAACACAAATTGCAGATGGGGTTTCGCAAATCAGGCTCCAGCGACATTATCGATGTCAAACAATGCCCTGTTTTGGTGCCCCAACTTGAGGTGCTATTGCCCCGCATCAGGGCGTGTCTGGAAAGTCTTCAAGGGTTACGCCACCTTGGACATGTTGAACTGGTGCAGGCAGGGAGCGGAACCCTGATGATTTTGCGCCACACGGCGCCATTAAGTGCAGCGGATAAAGAAAAACTGGAATGCTTTTCGCATTCTCTGGGGCTGTCTTTGTTTCTGGCCCCGCAAAGCGAGATACTGGAATCAATATCAGAAGAATCGCCCTGGTATGACTCAAATGGACTACGGTTAACCTTCAGCCCGCGCGATTTTATTCAGGTTAACGAAGGGGTAAACCAACAAATGGTGGCTCGTGCGCTGGAATGGCTCGATGTGCAACCTGAAGATCGCGTACTCGATCTGTTCTGTGGAATGGGTAATTTTACCCTGCCGCTGGCAACTCGGGCAGCAAGCGTGGTTGGCGTGGAAGGTGTTCCGGCGCTGGTTGAAAAAGGCCGGGAGAATGCGCTGAATAACGGATTACACAATGTGACATTCTTTCATGAGAACCTTGAGGAAGATGTTACCCGGCAGCCGTGGGCGAAAAACGGATTCGACAAAGTTTTGCTCGATCCTGCGCGTGCGGGGGCTGCTGGTGTGATGCAACATATTATAAAATTAGAACCTATACGCGTTGTTTATGTATCCTGTAACCCGGCAACGCTGGCTCGTGACAGCGATGCTTTGCTCAATGCGGGATATGCCATCCGGCGGCTGGCGATGCTCGATATGTTCCCGCACACTGGACACCTGGAATCAATGCTCCTGTTTGAGCGTTTGTAATGAACTTAATACCCATTGGATTTCGCCTTGTAATGCTGTGTGAAAGACAATGGGTTCGGCTTGTCGACTTCGACAGGCCATGCCCCTTAAGGAGAGGACGATGGTTGCGGTAAGAAGTGCACATTTAAATAAAGCTGGTGAGTTTGATCCCAAGAAATGGATCGCGAGTCTGGGGATCTCCAGCCAGCAGTCGTGTGAACGCTTAGCCGAAACCTGGGCGTACTGCCTCCAGCAGACACAGGGGCATCCGGATGCGGATCTGCTGCTGTGGCGTGGCGTGGAGATGGTAGAAATTCTCTCCATGTTGAGCATGGATATCGACACGCTGCGTGCAGCAATGCTGTTCCCACTGGCTGATGCCAACGTGGTAAGTGAAGACATCCTGCGCGAGAGCGTGGGCAAATCCATTGTTTATCTTATCCACGGCGTGCGTGATATGGCGGCGATACGCCAGCTTAAAGCCACGCATACCGATTCAGTTTCTTCCGAGCAGGTCGATAACGTCCGCCGCATGCTGCTGGCAATGGTGGATGACTTTCGCTGTGTGGTCATCAAGCTGGCAGAGCGGATTGCCCATCTGCGTGAAGTGAAAGACGCGCCGGAAGATGAACGCGTTCTGGCGGCAAAAGAGTGCACCAATATCTATGCACCGCTGGCCAACCGTTTGGGAATCGGGCAATTAAAATGGGAGCTGGAAGATTATTGCTTCCGTTATCTGCACCCGGCTGAATACAAACGCATTGCCAAGCTGCTGCATGAACGTCGTATCGACAGAGAGCATTACATTGATGAGTTCGTTAGTCATTTGCGCTCAGAGATGAAAACGGAAGGCGTCAAAGCTGAAGTGTACGGACGTCCGAAGCATATCTACAGCATCTGGCGCAAAATGCAGAAAAAGCAGTTGGCCTTCGATGAACTGTTCGATGTGCGCGCAGTGCGTATCGTGGCAGAGCGTTTACAGGACTGCTATGCCGCGCTCGGGATAGTACATACTCACTATCGCCATCTGCCGGATGAGTTTGATGACTACGTCGCGAACCCGAAACCCAATGGCTACCAGTCAATCCATACGGTTGTGCTGGGGCCGGGCGGGAAAACCATTGAAATTCAGATCCGTACCAAACAGATGCACGAAGATGCCGAACTGGGCGTCGCGGCGCACTGGAAGTACAAAGAGGGCACCGCTTCAGGCGCGGCGCGCTCTGGTCATGAAGATCGCATTGCATGGCTGCGTAAGCTGATCGCCTGGCAGGAAGAGATGGCAGATTCCGGTGAAATGCTGGATGAAGTTCGTAGCCAGGTCTTTGATGACCGCGTGTATGTCTTTACGCCGAAAGGCGACGTTGTGGATCTGCCTGCAGGCTCCACGCCGCTCGATTTTGCTTACCACATTCATAGTGATGTGGGGCATCGTTGCATTGGCGCGAAAATTGGTGGACGCATCGTACCGTTTACCTATCAACTACAGATGGGCGATCAAATTGAAATTATCACCCAGAAACAGCCAAACCCAAGCCGCGACTGGTTGAACCCTAACCTTGGCTACGTAACCACCAGTCGTGGGCGTTCGAAGATCCACGCCTGGTTCCGTAAACAGGACCGTGATAAGAACATTCTTGCAGGTCGCCAGATCCTCGACGATGAACTGGCGCATTTAGGCATCAGCCTGAAAGAAGCGGAAAAACATCTGCTGCCGCGCTACAGTTTCAATGAGCTGGATGAACTGCTGGCGGCGATTGGCGGAGGAGACATCCGCCTCAACCAGATGGTGAATTTCCTGCAGGCGCAGTTTAATAAGCCAAGCGCAGCCGAACAGGATGCCGCCGCGCTGAAACAGCTTCAGCAGAAAACGCACGTACCGCAAAGTCGCCGTAAAGACGACGGTCGTGTCGTGGTGGAAGGGGTAGGTAACCTGATGCACCACATCGCTCGCTGCTGCCAGCCGATTCCAGGCGATGAGATTGTCGGGTTTATTACCCAGGGACGCGGTATTTCCGTGCACCGGGCGGATTGTGAACAGCTGACTGAGCTGCGTTCCCATGCGCCGGAACGTATTGTTGATGCGGTCTGGGGCGAAAGTTACTCTGCAGGGTATTCGCTGGTGGTTCGCGTCCAGGCCAACGATCGCAGTGGCTTGTTACGTGATATCACCACGATTCTCGCCAACGAGAAGGTAAACGTGCTGGGAGTTGCCAGCCGGAGTGATACCAAACAACAGCTTGCCACCATTGATATGACCATCGAAATCTACAACCTGCAGGTGCTCGGGCGCGTGCTCGGCAAGCTGAACCAGGTACCGGATGTGATCGACGCACGTCGTCTGCACGGTAATTAATCATTATGTAGGCCGGATAACCTTGTAGGCCTGATAAGACGCGTTAGCGTTGCCATCAGGCATTGCTATGTTGCCGGATGTCGCCTTATCCGGCCTACTGTATTGAAATTTCAGGATATTCCAATGAATCAAATCGACCGACTGCTCGGTATTATGCAGCGCCTGCGCGACCCGGAGAACGGCTGTCCGTGGGACAAAGAGCAGACATTCGCCACTATTGCTCCTTATACCCTCGAAGAAACTTATGAAGTGCTGGACGCGATTGCGCGAGAAGACTTCGACGACCTGCGTGGAGAGTTGGGGGATCTGCTGTTCCAGGTGGTGTTTTACGCCCAGATGGCTCAGGAAGAAGGGCGCTTCAACTTTGATGATATCTGCGCTGCGATAAGCGATAAGCTTGAACGCCGCCACCCGCATGTTTTTGCTGATGTTTCTGCCAGTAACAGCACCGAGGTGCTTACCCGTTGGGAGCAAATCAAAACCGAAGAACGTGCTGAGAAGGCGCAGCATTCCGCGCTCGACGATATTCCCCGTAGTTTACCGGCATTAATGCGCGCCCAAAAAATCCAGAAACGCTGCTCAAATGTTGGCTTCGACTGGAAAACATTAGGACCGGTTGTCGACAAGGTTTACGAAGAGATCGACGAAGTCATGTTTGAGGCGAAGCAGGCTGTTGTCGACCAGGCTAAACTGGAGGAGGAAATGGGCGATCTGCTGTTTGCCACGGTCAATATGGCCCGGCATTTAGGCACTAAAGCAGAGACCGCATTGCAGAAAGCGAACGAGAAGTTTGAGCGGCGTTTTCGTGAGGTTGAGCGAATTGTGGCAGCTCGCGGTCTGGAAATGACTGGTGTTGATCTGGAAACTATGGAAGAAGTCTGGCAACAGGTAAAACGGCAGGAAATTGATCTCTAAGGGATTTCGTCGGTCAAGGGCGATTTGTGTGATTTTTTAAATAACAAGCGCTTGATTTACGTCAAAAACATTTACCCCAAAGGGGCTATTTTCTCACTCCCGATGTTAATGTGAGCCTGGTGAAGAGGAGGAATAATGAAAGTTTGTGGCGCTCGTCATGTTCGGGTATACTACTTTCCCGTCTTGGTAATTCCATCGTTTCACCCTAACTTCTCAGGTCCAGCATGACAACGAACTATATTTTTGTGACCGGCGGGGTCGTATCCTCTCTGGGAAAAGGCATTGCCGCAGCTTCCCTCGCAGCCATTCTTGAAGCCCGTGGGCTTAACGTGACCATGATGAAACTGGATCCGTACATCAACGTCGATCCGGGTACCATGAGCCCAATCCAACACGGGGAAGTGTTCGTTACCGAAGACGGCGCTGAAACCGACCTGGACCTGGGTCACTACGAGCGTTTCATTCGTACCAAAATGAGCCGCCGCAACAACTTCACTACGGGTCGTATCTACTCCGACGTTCTGCGTAAAGAACGCCGTGGCGACTACCTGGGCGCGACCGTTCAGGTTATCCCGCACATCACGAATGCCATTAAAGAGCGTGTTCTGGAAGGCGGTGAAGGTCATGATGTTGTTCTGGTTGAAATCGGCGGAACCGTTGGGGATATCGAATCTCTGCCGTTCCTTGAAGCGATTCGCCAGATGGCCGTAGAAATTGGTCGCGAGCACACGCTGTTTATGCATCTGACGCTGGTTCCGTACATGGCGGCGGCAGGTGAAGTCAAAACTAAACCGACTCAGCACTCTGTAAAAGAGCTGCTTTCTATCGGTATTCAGCCAGATATCCTGATTTGCCGCTCCGATCGCGCAGTTCCGGCTAATGAACGTGCAAAAATTGCATTGTTCTGTAACGTTCCGGAAAAAGCGGTGATTTCTCTGAAAGATGTCGATTCCATCTATAAAATTCCGGGCCTGTTGAAATCTCAGGGCCTTGACGATTATATTTGTAAACGATTCAGCTTGAACTGTCCGGAAGCTAATCTGTCAGAATGGGAACAGGTTATCTACGAAGAGGCTAATCCGGCAGGCGAAGTGACTATCGGTATGGTCGGCAAGTACATTGAACTGCCGGATGCCTATAAGTCAGTTATCGAAGCGCTGAAGCATGGCGGTCTGAAGAATCGTGTCACCGTCAATATCAAGCTGATCGACTCACAAGATGTCGAAACGCGTGGCGTTGAGATCCTGAAAGGTCTTGATGCCATCCTGATCCCTGGCGGCTTCGGCTACCGTGGTGTTGAAGGTAAAATCGCGACGGCGCGCTTTGCGCGTGAGAACAATATTCCTTATCTGGGCATTTGCCTGGGTATGCAGGTTGCGTTGATTGAGTTTGCACGTAACGTAGTGGGTATGGACAACGCCAACTCCACGGAATTTGTGCCAGACTGTAAGTACCCGGTGGTGGCCCTGATTACCGAATGGCGCGATGAAGACGGTAACGTCGAAGTCCGTACCGAGAAGAGCGATCTGGGCGGCACTATGCGTCTTGGTGCGCAGCAGTGTCAGTTGAGCGACGATAGCCTGGTTCGTCAACTGTACGGCGCGCCGACAATTGTTGAACGCCACCGCCACCGTTACGAAGTCAACAATATGCTGTTGAAACAGATTGAAGCTGCGGGTCTGCGTATTGCAGGCCGTTCCGGTGATGATCAGTTGGTCGAGATCATTGAGGTACCGAATCATCCGTGGTTCGTGGCCTGTCAGTTCCACCCGGAATTTACTTCCACGCCACGTGATGGGCACCCGCTGTTTGCCGGCTTTGTGAAAGCCGCCAGTGAACATCAGAAGCGTCAGGCGAAGTAAGAAGTAAATAAGTTAGAACGGCAATGCACCCATCAGGGTGCATTGTTTGTCTGGAGTTTTAGTTTAACTTGTACTGAGGAAAACCTAATGTCCAAAATCGTTAAAGTCATCGGTCGTGAAATCATCGACTCCCGTGGTAACCCGACTGTTGAAGCCGAAGTACACCTGGAAGGTGGTTTCGTTGGTATGGCAGCAGCTCCGTCAGGTGCTTCTACTGGTTCCCGCGAAGCACTGGAACTGCGCGATGGCGACAAATCCCGTTTCATGGGTAAAGGCGTACTGAAAGCTGTTGCAGCTGTTAACGGCCCAATTGCTCAGGCTCTGCTGGGTAAAGATGCTAAAGATCAGGCTGGCATCGACAAGATCATGATCGATCTGGACGGTACTGAAAACAAATCCAACTTCGGTGCAAACGCCATCCTGGCTGTGTCCCTGGCGAACGCCAAAGCAGCAGCTGCTGCTAAAGGCCTGCCGCTGTATGCACACATCGCTGAACTGAACGGTACTCCGGGTAAATACTCCATGCCGGTTCCGATGATGAACATCATCAACGGTGGTGAGCACGCTGACAACAACGTCGACATCCAGGAATTCATGATTCAGCCGGTTGGCGCTAAGACTCTGAAAGAAGCCGTTCGTATGGGTTCTGAAGTGTTCCACAACCTGGCTAAAGTTCTGAAAGCTAAAGGCATGAACACTGCTGTTGGTGACGAAGGTGGCTACGCGCCGAACCTGGGTTCCAACGCTGAAGCTCTGGCTGTAATCGCTGAAGCGGTTAAAGCAGCTGGCTACGAGCTGGGCAAAGACATCACTCTGGCGATGGACTGTGCAGCTTCTGAATTCTACAAAGACGGTAAATACGTTCTGGCTGGCGAAGGCAACAAAGCATTCACCTCCGAAGAATTCACTCACTTCCTGGAAGAACTGACCAAACAGTACCCGATCGTGTCCATCGAAGATGGTCTGGACGAGTCTGACTGGGACGGTTTCGCATACCAGACTAAAGTACTGGGCGACAAAATCCAGCTGGTTGGTGACGATCTGTTCGTAACCAACACCAAGATCCTGAAAGAAGGTATCGAGAAAGGCATCGTTAACTCCATCCTGATCAAATTCAACCAGATCGGTTCTCTGACCGAAACTCTGGCTGCGATCAAAATGGCGAAAGACGCTGGCTACACTGCCGTTATCTCTCACCGTTCTGGCGAAACTGAAGACGCTACCATTGCTGACCTGGCTGTTGGTACCGCTGCAGGCCAGATCAAAACTGGTTCTATGAGCCGTTCCGACCGCGTTGCTAAGTACAACCAGCTGATTCGTATCGAAGAAGCTCTGGGTGAACAAGCACCGTACAACGGTCGTAAAGAGATCAAAGGTCAGGCGTAATCCTGTTCTTTAACTCTTAACGTAAAAACCCGCTGCGGCGGGTTTTTTTATGCTTTTAAAGCAGTAGAGGAAGTGTTGCGCTGGCGGTTTGCTGGCTCACATCACTGTACTTTTCATCCAGCGCAATCAGCGACGTGGTGAGAAGTTCTACCAACAGCATCACACCCACCTTGGCGTTTAGCGCACCAGCACTCAACGGACCTTCTGGTTTGGCTGCGACCAGTTGAATATCGCTCAGCGAAGCCAGCGGACTGCGTGGTGTATTACTTAGCGCCAGTACGCGCACGCCTTGCTTACGCGCCAGTTTCACGACATGCAGCAGATCGCGCGTGGAGCCTGAACTGGAGATCGCTACCACGAGCGTATTTTTGCTAAGCGTAGTGGCATTCATGGCTGCGCGGTGCATGTCGCTGAACAGTTGCGCGGGTTTGCCGAGGCGCAGGAGTTTGTAATGTAAATACTCCCCCAGAATAGCGCTGGCCGCTACGCCATAAATCTGTACCGACTGAGCCTGATGTAGCGCCAGAGCGGCGGATTCCAGTAATGTCCTGTCGAGTAACTTTGCTGTGTCCTGCAGCGCTTGCACGGATTCATTGACCACATTGTCAATTTCATCCCCGCTGTGCTCTACCGGCTGTCCTTGCTGGAGATCGAGAGCCAGCGCCATTTTGAATTCGTTATAACCCTTACACCCAAGCGTGCGGCACAGACGTGTGACGCTCGCCTCGCTGGTGTCGCTTTCACGCGCCAGTTCGGTAATCGTCAGGTAGACAACTTTTGCCGGATCACTAAGCACAAACTCTCCCAGCTTCTGCTGTGTTCGGCTATATCCGTCAACGCCCTGGCGCAATCTCAGCAGCAGGTTTTCATTTTCTGACATGCAAAATCCTTAATGCGTTTCTCTGCTGATAGTGTGGCGGAAAGCAGGGGAGAGATGCCAGTCATTTTAAAAAAGTATGATCGGCTTCCTGGTTTTTGATGATAATTTTCATTTATAAAATTAATTATGGTAAAAATTTTCATCATTAATCGGGGAGATGAAAAAATGATGCAAATGTTTAGCGGCGCCTCATCGGGCGCATGGTTTGAAAAGGCACAGCGGTTCGGCAAATCGTTCATGCTGCCGATTGCGGTACTGCCCGCTGCGGGGCTGTTGTTAGGGATTGGCGGTGCACTGTCGAATCCAAACACATTGACGGCGTATCCGTTTTTGGACGTTGACTGGTTACAGGCAATCTTCACGATCATGACCAGCGCAGGTTCTATTGTGTTTGCCAACCTGTCGGTGCTTTTTGCGGTGGGTGTGGCAGTAGGATTGGCGAAAACGGACAAAGGCACCGCCGGGCTTGCTGCATTGCTGGCATTTCTGGTGATGAACGCCACCATCAACGCTTTATTGACACTCAACGGAACGCTGGCGCACGAGAATCCCGGTGCCGTAGGCCAGGGGATGACGCTGGGTATTCAGACGCTGGAAACAGGCGTATTTGGTGGGGTGGTGATTGGGCTTGTCACCTGCGCGCTGCATAGCCGTTTCAATAAAGTCTCGCTGCCTCAGTTCCTTGGTTTCTTCAGCGGTTCGCGCTTTGTGCCGATTATTAGCTCCCTTGCCGCGATTGTAGTGGGTGCGGTCATGACGGTGGTTTGGCCGCATTTCCAGAAACTCATTTTTGGACTGGGTGGTCTGGTGGATGCGACCGGTTATCTGGGCACGCTGCTGTACGGTTTTATCCTGCGTATGCTTGGCCCACTGGGGTTACACCATATCTTTTATTTGCCGTTCTGGACCACAGCGCTTGGCGGGAGTGAAATCGTCAACGGCCAGTTGGTTGAAGGCACGCAGCGTATTTTCTTCGCGCAACTTGCCGATCCGAATACGCAGCAGTTCTATGCGGGCACCTCGCGCTTTATGTCCGGGCGCTTCATCACCATGATGTTCGGCCTGCTTGGCGCATGTCTGGCGATGTACCATACTGCAAAACCAGAGAACAGAAAGCTTGTCGCTGGTCTGCTGTTGTCTGCGGCCCTGACCTCTTTCCTGACAGGGATCACTGAGCCTATCGAGTTCTCCTTCCTGTTTGTCGCACCCGTGTTATACGTCATTCACGCCTTCTTCGATGGCCTGGCGTTTATGATGGCGCATATTTTACATATCACCATCGGGCAAACCTTTTCGGGTGGGCTTATCGATTTCCTCCTCTTCGGTGTGCTACAGGGGGAAGCTAAAACCAACTGGATGTACGTCCCTATGGTGGGGATCCCGTGGTTCTTCCTTTACTACTTCACCTTCCGCTATTTGATTAACCGCTTTAACTGGTTGACGCCTGGTCGTGAAAACGCAGCACCGACTGAATCCGGCCTGCCGCAAAGTGAGCGTGCTGCGGCTGTGATTGCCGGACTGGGAGGTAAAGAGAATCTGGAAGAGGTGGACTGTTGCGCCACACGTCTGCGCGTGACGGTAAAAGAGAGTAGCAAGGTCGATGAAGCGGCGCTGAAAGCGACCGGAGCGCGTGGCGTAATTATTCGCGGCAACGGGGTTCAGGTGATTTATGGCCCGCATGTCACCATCATCAAAAACGAAGTCGAAGAGATCTTATCGTAATGAAAACTGTACTGGATTCCCTGAAAGGTAAATTAATCGTCTCCTGCCAGGCGCTGGAAAATGAGCCCCTGCACAGTCCGTTTATTATGTCGCGTATGGCACTGGCGGCAGCGCAGGGAGGTGCTGTAGGTATTCGTGCGAACAGCGTGGTGGATATTCGCGCGATCAAAGAGAGCGTCTCCCTGCCGGTGATTGGGATTATCAAGCGTGATTATCCGGGTAGCGATGTGTTTATCACGGCCACGCTCCAGGAAGTGGATGAGCTAATGACCGTTGAGCCGGAGATTATTGCTCTGGATGCGACAGCGCGCCCGCGCCCAGGTGGACAAACGCTGGAAGAATTAGTCATGCAAATCCGCGCTCGCTACCCGTCTGTGCTGCTGATGGCGGATATCGCCACCATAGACGAGGCGGTGACAGCTGAGCGTCTGGGTTTTGACTGCGTGGGCACCACGCTCTACGGCTATACCGCTGACACTGCCGGGCATGTGCTGGCGGAAAACGACTGCGGTTTTTTACGTGAGGTATTGGCGGCGGTCAGCGTACCTGTCGTGGCAGAAGGAAACGTCGATACTCCGGAACGTGCCGCACGATGCCTGGAATTAGGTGCCCATACCGTGGTGGTTGGTGGGGCTATCACGCGTCCGCAGCAGATAACGGCACGCTTTGTCGCGGCGATCGCCTCGTAAAGCATCGATGGGGCATGATACTTTGGCGGGGATCTGCGATAATTATCGTTTATCCCCATATTGAGAGCGCTATGCAGTACCCGATTAACGAGATGTTCCAGACCCTGCAAGGTGAGGGTTACTTTACCGGCGTCCCCGCCATTTTTATTCGTTTACAGGGATGCCCGGTTGGCTGTGCCTGGTGCGATACCAAACACACCTGGGATAAGCTTGAGGATCGGGAAGTCTCCCTGTACAGCATCCTGGCCAAAACCAAAGAAAGCGACAAATGGGGGGCGGCGAGCAGTGAGGATCTGCTGGCGGTCATTTCGCGTCAGGGGTATACCGCCCGTCATGTGGTGATCACCGGCGGCGAGCCCTGCATTCATGACCTGATGCCGCTGACTGACCTGCTGGAAAAGAACGGCTTTAGCTGCCAGATTGAGACCAGTGGTACTCACGAAGTACGCTGTACGCCGAATACCTGGGTGACCGTATCGCCGAAGGTAAATATGCGTGGCGGTTATGATGTGCTGTCGCAGGCGCTGGAGCGCGCGAATGAAATCAAACATCCGGTTGGTCGCGTTCGCGATATTGAAGCGCTGGATGAACTGCTGGCGACGCTGAGCGACGACAAACCACGAATCATCGCCTTACAGCCAATCAGCCAGAAAGAAGATGCGACGCGTTTGTGTATTGATACCTGTATTGCGCGAAACTGGCGTCTGTCGATGCAAACCCATAAATATCTGAATATTGCCTGATAACTGTGCCGGGAGCGTTTCGCTTACCCGGCCAGAGTTTGTTGCTCGTTGCAGGCCGGATAAGACGCATTGCCATCCGGCAAGCCTACAATCACTCGCCGCGGTACACGCAGCCTGCTGTGCAGGTTTCTTTCACCATTACAGCACTTAGCAGAGGGACCACAGGTTTAATCTGATCCCAAATCCATTTGGCCAGCACTTCACTGGTTGGATTTTCTAAGCCAGGAATATCGTTCAAATAGTAGTGATCGAGTCTGTCGTAAGTCGGCTTAAACGCGGCTTTTAACTCAGCAAAATCCATGATCCAACCGGTATGCGGATCGACTTCACCGGTAATTTCAAGACGCACCATAAATGAGTGACCATGCAGGCGGCCACACTTATGCCCTTCCGGTACGTGCGGCAGGCGGTGAGCGGCTTCGAAGGTGAAATCTTTAAACAAGGTGGTGGACATTATTTACTCTCAAGAATGCGAAAAACCGCCGTAGGGTACCGTAAAGCACAATTTTTATCATTAGTTAAAAGGGCGCTAAGCATCAGAACGTCATATTTACGCTGTTAATGTTTGATAACTATTTATATATCATATAGTTATTAAATCGGTTTTGTCGTTAATGACTATAACTAAAACAGGTTAGTCCATTTGGTTATTTGTTATTTCTATCCCTTCTTTAATTGTTACTATCCCCGCCGTTAACCTTATCTTCAGTTTGGGTTTTATTGCTGAAATCCGCTTTGCTTACTGGAACATGACAACGCATGACGACACAGGCCCCACCTTCCGCTCTGCTACCGCTAAACCCGGAGCAACTGGCACGCCTTCAGGCAGCCACGACCGATTTCACTCCCGCACAGCTTGCGTGGGTTTCTGGCTATTTTTGGGGCGTGCTGAATCAGCAGCCTGGTAGCAATGCAGCGGCGCTTGCGCCTGTCGCTGAAATGCCAGGCATTACGCTTATCTCCGCCTCGCAAACCGGTAATGCGCGTCGTGTGGCGGAAGCCCTGCGCGATGATCTGATCGCCGCGAAGCTCAACGTCACTCTGATCAACGCTGGCGACTATAAATTCAAACAAATCGCCAATGAAAAACTGCTGATCGTGGTGGCGTCGACGCAAGGGGAAGGTGAACCGGCGGAAGAAGCCGTGGCGTTGCATAAATTCCTGTTCTCGAAAAAAGCGCCAAAGCTCGATAACACCGCTTTTGCCGTGTTTGGTCTTGGCGACACCTCCTATGAGTTTTTCTGTCAGTCAGGAAAAGACTTCGATGCGAAACTGGCTGAGCTGGGCGGTGAACGTCTGCTCGATCGTGTAGATGCCGACGTCGAATATCAGGCCGCCGCCGCGCAGTGGCGTGCCCGTTTGATTGATGTCCTGAAAGCACGTGCGCCTGCAGTACCGTCTGTGCAAGTTGCTGCGAGCGGTGCGGTAAATGAAGTACACACCAGCCCGTACACCAAAGAAGCGCCGCTGACGGCGTCGCTTGCGGTGAATCAGAAAATTACCGGCCGTGACTCTGAAAAAGACGTACGCCATATTGAAATTGATTTAGGCGATTCCGGCCTGCGTTATCAGCCGGGCGATGCATTGGGCGTCTGGTATCAGAATGACCCGGATCTGGTTAAAGAACTGGTTGAACTGCTGTGGCTGAAAGGTGATGAGCCGGTGACGGTTGAAGGCAAAACCTTGTCGCTCGCTGAAGCGTTGCAGTGGCATTTCGAGCTGACGGTGAATACCGGCAATATCGTGGAGAACTATGCCACCTTAACCCGCAGCGAAACATTGCTGCCGTTAGTGGGTGACAAAGCACAGTTGCAGCATTATGCCGCCACCACGCCCATCGTCGATATGGTGCGCTTTTCCCCGGCGCAATTGGATGCTCAGGCGTTAGTTGATCTTCTGCGTCCGTTGACGCCGCGTTTGTACTCCATTGCCTCTTCTCAGGCGGAAGTGGAAAGCGAAGTGCACGTCACCGTGGGCGTGGTGCGTTATGAGATAGAAGGTCGCGCCCGTGCTGGTGGTGCTTCCAGTTTCCTCGCCGACCGCGTGGAAGAAGAAGGTGAAGTTCGCGTGTTCATTGAACACAACGACAATTTCCGCCTGCCGTCAAACCCGCAGACGCCGGTAATTATGATTGGCCCGGGTACGGGAATTGCACCGTTCCGTGCCTTCATGCAGCAGCGTGCGGCTGATGGAGCCGAAGGCAAAAACTGGCTGTTTTTCGGTAACCCGCACTTTACCGAAGATTTCCTGTATCAGGTGGAATGGCAGCGTTACGTCAAAGAGGGCGTACTGAGCCGTATCGATCTCGCCTGGTCCCGCGATCAAAAAGAAAAAGTCTACGTACAAGATAAACTGCGCCAACAGGGCGCGGAACTGTGGCGCTGGATTAACGACGGTGCCCACATTTATGTCTGCGGCGACGCCAATCGTATGGCGAAAGACGTTGAGCAGGCGTTGTTGGAAGTGATTGCCGAATTCGGTGGTATGGATATCGAAGCGGCGGATGAATTTTTAAGTGAGCTGCGCATTGAGCGCCGTTATCAGCGAGATGTCTACTAATGAGCGAAAAACATCCAGGACCATTGGTGGTCGAAGGCAAACTGTCCGACGCTGAGCGTATGAAGCTGGAAAGCAACTATCTGCGCGGTACCATTGCCGAAGATTTAAACGACGGCCTGACCGGCGGGTTTAAAGGCGACAACTTCCTGCTGATCCGTTTTCACGGTATGTACCAGCAGGACGACCGCGATATTCGCGCCGAACGTGCCGAGCAAAAGCTGGAGCCGCGTCACGCGATGCTGCTGCGCTGTCGTCTGCCGGGTGGGGTGATCACCACCAAACAGTGGCAGGCGATCGACAAGTTCGCCCATGACAACACTATTTACGGCAGCATTCGTCTGACCAACCGTCAGACCTTCCAGTTTCACGGCATTCTGAAGAAGAACGTTAAACCGGTACACCAGATGCTGCATTCCGTCGGCCTGGACGCACTGGCGACCGCCAACGATATGAACCGTAACGTGCTGTGCACCTCCAACCCGTATGAATCTGAGCTGCACGCCGAAGCCTACGAGTGGGCGAAAAAGATCTCCGAACATCTGCTGCCGCGCACCCGCGCCTATGCAGAGATCTGGCTTGATCAGGAAAAAGTTGCGACCACCGACGAGGAGCCGATCCTCGGTCAAACCTATCTGCCGCGTAAGTTTAAAACCACGGTGGTGATCCCACCGCAGAACGACATCGATCTGCATGCCAACGACATGAACTTCGTGGCGATTGCGGAAAACGGCAAGTTGGTGGGCTTTAACCTGCTGGTGGGCGGCGGTTTGTCCATTGAGCATGGCAATAAGAAAACTTACGCCCGGACGGCAAGCGAATTTGGTTATCTGCCGCTTGAGCATACACTGGCCGTGGCGGAAGCGGTGGTGACGACTCAGCGTGACTGGGGTAACCGTACCGATCGTAAAAACGCCAAAACCAAATACACGCTGGAACGCGTAGGCGTTGAGACCTTTAAAGCTGAAGTTGAGCGCCGCGCGGGGATCAAGTTTGAGCCTATCCGCCCGTACGAGTTCACCGGTCGCGGCGATCGTATCGGCTGGGTGAAAGGGATCGACAATAAATGGCATCTGACGCTGTTTATTGAAAACGGCCGTATCCTGGATTATCCGGGCCGTCCGTTGAAAACCGGTCTGCTTGAGATCGCGAAGATCCACAAAGGTGAGTTCCGTATTACCGCGAACCAGAACCTGATCATTGCAGGTGTTCCTGAGAGTGAAAAGGCGAAGATCGAGAAGATTGCGCAGAAGAGTGGCTTAATGAATGCGGTCACTCCGCAGCGTGAAAACTCGATGGCCTGCGTGTCGTTCCCAACCTGTCCGCTGGCGATGGCGGAGGCCGAGCGCTTCCTGCCAACGTTTATCGACAACATCGACACGCTGATGGCGAAGCACAGCCTGAGTGATGAAAATATTGTCATGCGTGTGACTGGCTGCCCGAACGGTTGCGGCCGCGCGATGCTGGCGGAAGTTGGTCTGGTGGGGAAAGCGCCCGGACGTTACAACCTCCATTTAGGGGGCAACCGTATTGGAACTCGCATTCCCCGGATGTTTAAAGAGAACATCACCGAGCCGGAAATTCTGGCATCGCTGGATGAACTGATTGGGCGCTGGGCGAAAGAGCGCGAAGCGGGTGAAGGCTTCGGCGACTTTACGGTGCGTGCGGGCATTATTCGCCCGGTGCTCGATCCTGCCCGGGATTTCTGGGAATAATGTGAAATTGACTTATCGGGTCTGCTGAATAGGTAGACCTGATAAGCGCAGCGCCATCAGGCAAGGCAAACAGTGAGGAACTTATGTCCAAACTCGATCTCAACGCGTTGAACGAACTGCCGAAAGTTGAACGCGTTATGGCGTTGGCGCAAACCAACGACCAACTGGAAAAATTGAGCGCCGAGGATCGCGTGGCGTGGGCGCTGGAAAACCTGCCTGGCGAATATGTACTGTCATCAAGTTTTGGTATTCAGGCGGCAGTGAGCCTGCACCTGGTAAATCAGGTTCGCCCGGATATCCCGGTGATCCTCACCGATACCGGTTATCTGTTCCCGGAAACCTACCAGTTTATTGACGAGTTAACGGACAAGCTCAAGCTTAATCTGCAAGTCTACCGGGCGAAGGAAAGTGCGGCCTGGCAGGAAGCGCGCTATGGCAAACTGTGGGAGCAGGGCGTTGAGGGCATTGAAAAATACAATGACATCAACAAAGTCGAGCCGATGAACCGGGCGCTACAGGAACTCGACGCGCAAACCTGGTTTGCCGGTCTGCGCCGTGAGCAATCGGGCAGTCGTGCGCATTTACCGGTGCTGGCTATTCAGCGTGGTGTGTTTAAAGTTCTGCCGATCATCGACTGGGACAACCGTACGGTTTACCAGTATCTGCAAAAGCATGGTCTGAAGTACCATCCACTGTGGGATCAGGGCTATCTGTCAGTCGGCGATACCCATACCACCCGCAAATGGGAGCCGGGAATGGCGGAAGAAGAGACGCGGTTCTTTGGGCTGAAAAGAGAGTGCGGGCTGCACGAAGGCTAACTGTTAAAAGCCTGGTAACGTTTACTTATTACCGGGCTTCTTCTTCAGGATTTACCTGCTTTCGCCAGTTCTTTTACCAGCGGCAGCATAATGCGTACCACGTCGCGGCTACGGCGCTCTATCCGGCCCGGTAAGGCTTTATCGATATGCTGCTGGTTATCCAGTCGCACATCATGCCAGCTGTTGCCAGACGGGAACGAGGCGCTTTTGGCGCGCTGTTGGTAGCCATCTTTCTTGCCCAGGTTCCAGTTGGTCGCTTCAACGGAGAGCACAGCAATACCCGCGTCGTCGAAGACCTCCGCATCGTTACAACATCCTGTTCCCTTCGGATAGTCTTTGTTCAGGCCTGGATTGGTGCTGGCTACAATGCCGCGACTATGCGCGATAGCCAGTGCCCGGTCGCGCGTCAGTTTTCGCACCGCTTCCGGGGTTTTCTTACCGCTGTTGAAATAGAGCTTATCACCGACAATCAGGTTATCGAGGTTGATAACCAGCAGCGTGTTTTTCTTCTCGGCAGCGCTCATTCGCTTCAGGATGTTCTCCGCGCCCAGTTTGCCTTCTTCCTCGCCGCTGGTGGCGATAAATCGGATGCCGTACTGCGTCGGCACGTCTTTGAGTTTTTCCGCCAGTTCCAGCATCACGCCAACACCTGCGGCGTTGTCGTCGATCCCTTGCAGGGTTAATCCACCCAGATTGGCATCTGAATCGGCGTCGCTTTGTGCAGCGTAGGTGTCGAGATGCGCCATAATAATAATCTGCTGCGGCGCTTTACCTTCATGTGCTGCAATAACGGTGCTTCCCGTTACGTTATGCCAGTTTTTACGGTTATTTTTGGCGGTATAAACATAACGGCTATTAAACGTCCGAATATCACTGCTGTAGCCCATCTGCTGAAATTGCTGACGTATATAATCAGCAGATAACATTTCAGCCGGAGATCCCGTCACGCGGCCCGGGAAAAACGTTGCGATATATCGAGCCTGGGTATTTGCGATATCGCCAGGTTTGGAGGATGTTGCCTGTGCAGGAAGGATAAAACACGCGCCGAGCGCCATGGCAGCAATGAGGTGGCGCGTTGCGAGAAACATAATGAGTCCTTAAGAGCCTATCCCATTTGGCTATTTTATTTATCATTTTGAACCCGGGCAGTGCTCACAATCCTCACGTACTGCATGTACGCTCCGGTTGTTCCGCGCTGTCCGTGTCCAAACTGACTGCAACAATGTACGCCTAATGGGATAGGCTCTGAATACCAAGCAGAAATTTTCAGCCGCTAGTATGAAACTGTGATCGAGGTAAAACAATTTCATTTGCTCCTAAATGCCCGAAATCCGGTAGCTTAAGCACTTTTTGATATTTGCTTTTCCGGATCGTTATTCCTTTGAGGAACTACTCATTCCAATTCGTAATTTCATTCGCCCTCTTGCCCTCCCTATAGTCAGGTTATCTGAGCATCGTTAGCAAAATAACGGCATTACATAGGAACGGTTATGGATCAAAAACGACTTACCCACCTGCGGCAACTGGAAGCGGAAAGCATCCATATCATTCGTGAGGTGGCCGCCGAGTTTTCTAATCCGGTGATGATGTATTCCATCGGCAAAGATTCCAGCGTAATGCTGCATCTGGCGCGTAAAGCGTTTTATCCTGGCACGCTGCCGTTCCCATTACTGCACGTTGATACCGGCTGGAAGTTCAGCGAAATGTACGAGTTTCGTGACCGTACGGCGAAAGCCTACGGCTGCGAACTGCTGGTGCATAAAAACCCGGAAGGGGTGGCGATGGGCATCAACCCGTTCGTCCACGGCAGCGCCAAGCATACCGACATTATGAAAACCGAAGGGCTGAAGCAGGCGCTCAATAAATACGGTTTTGATGCCGCGTTTGGCGGTGCTCGTCGTGACGAAGAGAAATCACGTGCCAAAGAGCGTATTTACTCTTTCCGCGATCGTTTTCATCGCTGGGATCCTAAAAATCAGCGCCCGGAGCTGTGGCACAACTACAACGGACAAATTAACAAAGGCGAAAGTATTCGCGTCTTCCCGCTCTCCAACTGGACCGAACAGGATATCTGGCAGTACATCTGGCTGGAAAACATCGACATCGTGCCACTGTACCTGGCGGCGGAGCGTCCGGTGCTTGAACGCGACGGCATGTTGATGATGATTGATGACGACAGAATCGATCTGCAACCCGGGGAAGTGATTAAAAAACGCATGGTACGTTTCCGTACGCTCGGTTGCTGGCCACTGACAGGCGCGGTGGAGTCGAATGCGCAGACGCTGCCGGAAATTATCGAAGAGATGCTGGTCTCAACCACCAGTGAACGTCAGGGCCGCGTGATTGACCGCGACCAGGCGGGCTCCATGGAGCTGAAGAAACGTCAGGGGTATTTCTAAGGAGCCGCCATGAATACGACACTTGCACAACAAATTGCTAATGAAGGCGGCGTTGAAGCCTGGATGGTTGCCCAGCAACACAAAAGTCTGCTGCGCTTTTTAACCTGCGGTAGCGTGGATGACGGGAAAAGCACCCTGATTGGTCGCCTGCTGCATGACACGCGTCAGATTTATGAAGACCAGCTTTCATCGCTGCACAATGACAGTAAACGTCACGGCACTCAGGGCGAAAAGCTTGATCTGGCGTTATTGGTTGACGGCTTGCAGGCCGAGCGCGAGCAGGGCATCACCATCGACGTGGCTTACCGTTATTTCTCTACCGAGAAGCGTAAATTTATTATTGCGGACACACCCGGGCATGAACAGTACACCCGTAACATGGCGACCGGTGCGTCGACCTGCGACCTGGCAATCCTATTGATCGATGCGCGTAAAGGTGTGCTGGATCAGACTCGTCGTCACAGCTTTATCTCCACGCTGCTTGGGATCAAACACCTGGTGGTGGCGATCAACAAAATGGATCTGGTGGACTTTAGCGAAGAGACATTTAACCGCATTCGCGAAGACTATCTTACTTTTGCTGAACAACTGCCGGGCAACCTGGATATCCGGTTTGTGCCGCTCTCTGCGCTGGAAGGCGATAACGTGGCTTCGCAAAGCGCCAGTATGCCGTGGTACAGCGGTCCGACGCTGCTGGAAGTGCTGGAAACCGTTGAGATCCAGCGCAGTATTGATACTCAGCCGATGCGCTTCCCGGTGCAGTATGTGAACCGACCGAATCTGGATTTTCGTGGTTATGCCGGAACGCTGGCCTCCGGTAGCGTGAAGGTCGGGCAGCGCGTCAAAGTGCTGCCGTCCGGCGTTGAGTCCAGCGTAGCGCGGATCGTGACCTTTGATGGCGATTTACAGGAAGCGCATGCAGGTGAAGCGATCACCCTGGTGCTGAAAGATGAGATCGATATCAGCCGGGGCGACCTGTTACTTGATGCCGGTGAGGCGTTGCCGGCGGTACAAAGCGCAGCCATTGATGTGGTTTGGATGGCGGAACAACCTCTGTCGTCTGGACAAAGCTACGACATCAAAGTCGCAGGCAAGAAGACCCGCGCACGCGTTGATAGCGTGCAATATCAGGTCGATATAAACAACCTGACCCAACGTGACGTTGAAGCGCTACCGCTGAACGGCATCGGTCTGGTTAATCTGACCTTTGATGAGCCGCTGATGCTGGATACCTATCAGCAGAACCCGGTGACGGGCGGGCTGATAATTATTGACCGCCTGACCAACGTTACCGTTGGCGCGGGACTGGTGCGTGAGCCACTTGTTCAGGAGCACGCCGCGGCTTCTCAGTTCAGCGCGTTTGAGCTGGAGCTTAATGCACTGGTGCGTCGCCACTTCCCACACTGGGGTGCGCGCGATCTGCTGGGAGGAAAATAATGGCGCTGCATGACGAAAACGTCGTCTGGCATGCCCATCCTGTTACACCGCAACAGCGGGAACAACGCCACGGTCATCGTGGTGTTGTACTGTGGTTTACCGGGCTGTCAGGCTCCGGTAAATCCACGGTAGCAGGGGCGCTTGAAGAAGCGTTGCATAAGCTGGGGGTGAGTACTTATCTCTTGGATGGCGATAACGTGCGTCACGGCTTGTGCAGCGATCTTGGATTTAGTGATGACGATCGTAAGGAGAATATTCGCCGGGTTGGTGAAGTGGCTAACCTGATGGTGGATGCGGGGCTTGTGGTGTTGACCGCCTTTATCTCACCGCATCGCGCTGAGCGCAAAATGGTTCGTGAGCGAGTTGGCGAAGGGCGTTTTATTGAAGTTTTTGTCGATACGCCATTAGCAACGTGTGAAGCACGCGATCCAAAAGGGCTGTATAAAAAAGCGCGGGCGGGTGAGTTACGCAATTTCACCGGAATTGATTCGGTATACGAAGCGCCTGAATCGCCAGAGATTCATCTTGATGGTGAACAATTGGTAACAAATTTGGTACCCCAATTATTAGACCTGCTGAGGCAGGAAGATATTATCAGATCCTGAGACACCCGAGCTCACATGCCCGGTCAGTCACGGTCACAGGATTAGATATGCGTAACAGCCATAACATTACAATTACAGAGTCAGATACCTTCGCCGCCGACGACGAAACCACCTGGTCACTACCGGGGGCCGTGGTCGGTTTTATCGCATGGTTGTTGGCGCTGGGATTCCCGTGTCTGATGTATGGCCCTAATACACTGTTTTTCTTCATTTATACCTGGCCCTTTTTCCTCGCGTTGCTGCCCGTGGCGATTGTCGCGGGTATTGCCTTGCACTCGCTATTGAAGGGGAGGTTGCTGCTGAGCATTACCTGTACCCTGCTGGTGGTTGGGGCGATGTTTGGCGCACTATTTTTATGGTTATTGGGTTAGGCAAACGCTTTTTTTTAACAATCGCCGACGTTGTTCACTCTCTGGTCATAATTCAAACCGTAACCAACAATGAGATTGTGTTCTCCTTACACGGGGTATACGTAACAACGGGCAAATGTGGTACATTTGCCCGCGTTGTCGCGGCATTCCCGACCGTTGATGTAAAGTTGTCTGCGGAAGTTATGGGATATTAATGCCGTTTTTCAGGGGGCAGGATGGGTAAACTAACGCTGCTGTTGCTGGCTTTATTAGTCTGGCTGCAGTATTCGCTGTGGTTCGGTAAGAACGGCATACATGACTATAGTCGCGTCAACGATGATGTTGCTGCGCAGCAAGCTACAAACGCGAAACTTAAAGCGCGTAACGATCAGCTCTTTGCCGAAATTGACGATCTCAATGGCGGACAAGAGGCTATTGAGGAGCGTGCGCGCAACGAACTCAGTATGACTAAGCCGGGCGAAACTTTTTATCGTCTGGTGCCTGACGCGTCTAAACGCGCTCAGACTGCAGGGCAAAACAATCGATAAACCGTCCAGGGATTTAACATGGCAGCCACTTTATTGGACGTTTGCGCCGTGGTGCCGGCTGCCGGGTTTGGCCGCCGAATGCAAACAGAGTGTCCTAAGCAGTACCTCTCTATTGGCAATAAAACCATTCTTGAACACTCGGTTGATGCGCTGCTGGCTCATCCCCGGGTGACGCGAGTCGTCATCGCTATCAGCCCAGGCGACAGTCGCTTTGCCCAACTTCCACTTGCTGCGCACCCGCAAATTACAGTGGTGGATGGCGGCAACGAGCGTGCCGATTCTGTCCTTGCCGGTTTGCAAGCCGCAGGGGAGGCCCGTTGGGTGCTGGTGCATGACGCCGCGCGTCCGTGCCTGCACCAGGATGATCTGGCCCGTTTGCTGGCAATCAGCGAGTCCAGCCGTACCGGCGGGATCCTTGCCGCACCGGTACGCGACACAATGAAGCGCGCGGAGCCGGGGCGAACAGACATCGCCCATACGGTCGATCGCACCGATTTATGGCATGCGTTGACGCCGCAGTTTTTCCCGCGCGAGTTATTGCACGATTGCCTGACGCGTGCACTCAACGAAGGTGCAACTATTACAGACGAAGCTTCGGCGCTGGAATATTGCGGCTTTCATCCGCAACTGGTCGAAGGGCGTGCTGACAACATCAAAGTCACCCGCCCGGAAGATCTGGCGCTGGCGGAATTTTATCTGACCCGAACTATCTAGATACATCATCCTTCAGGCTGCCTGGAGGACGCTGTGTATATCAGGAGAAGGCATAATGCGAATTGGACACGGTTTCGACGTACACGCTTTTGGAGGAGTTGGCCCAATTATCATTGGTGGTGTGCGCATCCCGTATGAAAAAGGATTGCTGGCGCATTCTGATGGCGACGTGGCGTTACACGCGTTAACCGATGCTCTGCTGGGCGCGGCTGCGCTGGGGGATATCGGTAAGCTATTCCCGGACACCGACCCAGCCTTTAAAGGTGCAGATAGTCGTGAATTATTGCGTGAAGCCTGGCGGCGTATTCAGGCCAAAGGCTATACGCTTGGTAATGTGGATGTGACAATTATTGCCCAGGCGCCGAAGATGCTGCCGCACATTCCACAAATGCGAGTGTTTATTGCCGAAGACCTCGGCTGCCATATGGATGATGTTAACGTGAAAGCGACCACCACGGAAAAACTCGGTTTTACCGGGCGTGGGGAAGGGATTGCCTGTGAAGCGGTGGCGTTACTCATTAAGGCAACGAAATGACTGCGTTTGAAGATCTGACGTATCTCCATGGCAAACCACAAGGCCATGGCGTTCTGAAAGCGAATCCGGAAGACTTTGTCGTCGTCGAAGATTTAGGCTTCGAACCCGATGGCGAAGGCGAGCACATTTTGGTGCGTATCCTGAAAAACGGTTGTAACACCCGTTTTGTGGCTGACGCGCTGGCGAAATTCCTGAAAATTCATGCCCGCGAAGTGAGCTTTGCTGGCCAGAAAGACAAGCATGCGGTCACGGAACAGTGGCTATGTGCGCGTGTGCCGGGCAATGCGATGCCTGATTTAAGCAAATTTGAGCTTGAAGGCTGTAAAGTGCTGGAGTACGCACGCCACAAGCGTAAGCTGCGTTTAGGGGCGCTGAAAGGCAACGAATTTACGCTGGTGCTGCGTGAAGTGAGCGAGCGAAATGATGTTGAAGCGCGTTTGCAGGCAATTAACGAGCGCGGCGTTCCGAACTATTTTGGCGCTCAGCGTTTTGGTATCGGCGGCAGCAACCTGCAAGGGGCGCTGCGCTGGGCGCAAAGCGATGCGCCGGTGCGCGATCGCAATAAACGCAGTTTTTGGTTGTCGGCGGCCCGTAGCGCGTTGTTTAATCAGATAGTCAGTGAACGCCTGAAAAAAACAGACTTTAATCAAGTTGTTGACGGCGATGCGCTACAATTATCGGGGCGCGGAAGCTGGTTTGTCGCCGCACAGGAAGAACAAACTGAATTACAGCGTCGCGTCGATGAGAAAGAATTGATGATTACAGCGGCATTACCGGGCAGCGGTGAGTGGGGAACTCAACGCGACGCGCTGGCGTTTGAAGAAGCCGCTGTTGCTGATGAAACCGCGCTGCAGTCTCTGTTATTGCGCGAGAAAGTCGACGCGTCGCGTCGCGCTATGTTGCTGTATCCACAACAATTAAGCTGGAACTGGTGGGATGACGTAACCGTTGAGTTACGTTTCTGGCTACCGGCAGGTAGCTTCGCCACCAGTGTTGTAAGGGAACTTATTAACACAATGGGTGATTATGCGTATATTGCTGAGTAACGATGATGGGGTTCACGCACCCGGTATACAAACGCTGGCGAAAGCGCTGCGTGAGTTTGCTGACGTACAGGTGGTTGCCCCGGATCGTAACCGCAGTGGCGCGTCCAACTCGCTGACGCTGGAATCCTCACTTCGCACGTTCACCTATGATAACGGTGATATCGCCGTACAAATGGGTACACCTACCGATTGCGTCTATCTGGGCGTTAACGCATTAATGCGTCCGCGTCCGGACATTGTCGTGTCTGGTATTAACGCAGGTCCTAATCTCGGCGATGATGTTATCTATTCCGGTACCGTTGCGGCGGCGATGGAAGGTCGTCACCTGGGCTTCCCTGCGCTGGCTGTCTCACTTGATGGGCATAAACACTACGATACTGCTGCCGCAGTAACCTGCCGTATCTTACGGGCGCTGAGTCGTGAACCGCTGCGCACCGGGCGCATTTTGAATATCAACGTGCCGGATTTACCGCTGGATCAGATTAAAGGTATTCGCGTCACCCGCTGCGGTAGTCGCCATCCTGCGGATCAGGTGATACCACAGCAGGACCCGCGCGGTAATACGCTGTACTGGATCGGGCCACCGGGCGAAAAGTGCGACGCCGGACCGGATACTGATTTTGCCGCCGTCGATGAAGGCTATGTTTCCATCACGCCGCTGCATGTCGATTTAACCGCATACGGCGCGCATGAAGTTGTTTCTGACTGGCTAGACAGCGTGGGAGCCGACACGCAATGGTAAGCAGACGCGTACACACTCTTCTTGAACAATTACGTGCGCAGGGCATCAGAGATGAGCTTGTTCTCGATGCACTTGCCGCCGTGCCGCGTGAAAAATTCATTGATGAGGCGTTTGAACATAAGGCCTGGGACAATATTGCCCTGCCGATTGGTCAGGGGCAGACGATTTCGCAGCCCTATATGGTTGCACGGATGACCGAGCTGCTGGAGTTAACGCCACAGTCCCGGGTGCTGGAAATTGGTACCGGCTCTGGCTACCAAACGGCGATTCTGGCGCACCTGGTGCACCATGTGTGCTCTGTTGAGCGCATTAAAGGTTTGCAGTGGCAGGCGCGTCGTCGACTTAAACAGCTTGATTTACATAATGTTTCTACCCGTCATGGTGATGGATGGCAAGGCTGGCAAGCGCGAGCCCCGTTTGACGCTATCATTGTTACGGCAGCGCCGCCTGAGATCCCAACCGCATTGATGATGCAGTTGGATGAAGGCGGCATTCTCGTCTTACCCGTGGGTGACGAGCACCAGTTTCTGAAACGGGTGCGTCGTCGGGGAGGCGAATTTATTATCGATACCGTGGAGGCCGTACGCTTCGTTCCCTTAGTAAAAGGGGAGCTTGCGTAGATACAGGCTCTGAATACCTGGAGTTTTCCTGGATATTCTGGAATTAGTAAGCGTATCGTGGTCACGTTTCCAGTGCCCAGTCCGATGCCTTGCACGGTGATTACGTCACTGGTTTTAACCAAATTTTCCTGGGGGATAAATGAGCGCGGGAAGCCACAAATTTACCGTTCGCCGCATTGCGGCATTGTCACTGGTTTCATTATGGCTGGCAGGTTGTTCAAATACCTCGAATCCACCTGCACCGGTCAGTTCCGTTGATGGCGGTGCATCAACGAACACCAATTCCGGTATGCTGATTACGCCTCCACCAAAAATGGGCTCGACGTCGACAGTACAGCAAACGCCGCAGATCCAGCCGGTGCAGCGTCCGACCACACAGTCAACACAGATCCAGCCTGTTGCGGAACAACCTGTGCAGATGGAAAACGGTCGTATTGTGTACAATCGTAAGTATGGGAACATTCCGAAAGGTAGCTATACGGGCGGCAGTACCTATACTGTTAAGAAAGGCGATACCCTTTTCTATATTGCCTGGATTACCGGGAACGATTTCCGTGATCTCGCACAACGCAATAACGTTCCGGCCCCGTATGGCCTGAATGTCGGTCAAACTCTGCAAGTGGGCAATGCGTCTGGCGCACCGATTACCGGTGGAAATGCCATCACCCAGGCGGATGCAGCACAGCAAGGAGTTGTGACCAACCCTGCACAAAATTCCACCGTTGCTGTTGCTTCGAAACCAACAATTACGTATTCTGAGGATTCAGGTGAACAAAGTGCTAATAAAATGTTGCCGAACAACAAGCCTGCTGGGACTGTGGTCACAGCGCCTGTAACGGCTCCGGCAGTTAGCGCAACCGAATCAACTGCAAGCTCAACGTCAACCAGCTCGCCAATCTCTACCTGGCGCTGGCCAACCGAGGGCAAAGTGATCGAAAACTTTGCGGCTACCGAAGGTGGCAATAAAGGGATCGACATTGCAGGCAGCAAGGGACAGGCTATTGTCGCGACCGCAGATGGACGCGTCGTCTATGCCGGTAACGCGCTGCGTGGTTACGGTAATCTTATTATCATCAAACATAACGATGATTACCTGAGTGCCTACGCCCATAACGATACAATGCTGGTCCGGGAACAACAAGAAATCAAGGCGGGGCAGAAAATAGCTACCATGGGTAGTACCGGAACCAGTTCAACACGCTTGCATTTTGAAATTCGTTACAAGGGGAAATCCGTAAACCCGCTGCGTTATTTACCGCAGCGATAATTCGGCGGAACCAGGCTTTCACGTGCTAGTTCCGTTAGGGATCACGGGTAGGAGCCACCTTTATGAGTCAGAATACGCTGAAAGTTCATGATTTAAATGAAGATGCGGAATTTGATGAGAACGGAGTAGAGGCTTTTGATGAAAAAGCCTTGAGTGAAGAGGAACCCAGTGATAACGACCTGGCTGAAGAAGAGCTGTTATCGCAGGGGGCCACACAGCGTGTGTTGGACGCGACTCAGCTTTACCTTGGTGAGATTGGTTATTCACCACTGTTAACAGCCGAAGAAGAAGTTTATTTTGCGCGTCGCGCACTGCGTGGGGATGTCGCATCCCGCCGTCGCATGATTGAAAGTAACTTGCGTCTGGTGGTGAAAATTGCTCGTCGTTATGGCAATCGTGGTCTGGCATTGCTGGACCTGATTGAAGAGGGCAATCTGGGACTGATCCGTGCAGTCGAGAAGTTTGACCCGGAACGCGGGTTCCGCTTCTCAACATACGCAACCTGGTGGATCCGCCAGACGATCGAACGGGCGATAATGAACCAAACCCGTACGATCCGACTGCCAATTCACATTGTAAAAGAGCTGAACGTCTATCTGCGTACCGCGCGTGAGTTGTCGCATAAACTGGACCACGAACCGAGCGCAGAAGAGATTGCTGAACAACTGGACAAACCGGTTGATGACGTCAGCCGTATGCTCCGACTCAACGAGCGTATTACCTCGGTAGACACCCCGCTGGGTGGCGATTCCGAAAAAGCGTTGCTGGATATTCTGGCCGATGAAAAGGAAAACGGCCCGGAAGACACCACGCAAGACGATGATATGAAACAGAGCATCGTCAAATGGCTGTTCGAACTGAACGCCAAACAGCGTGAGGTACTGGCACGTCGCTTTGGTCTGCTGGGGTATGAAGCTGCGACACTGGAAGATGTGGGCCGCGAAATTGGCCTCACCCGTGAACGTGTTCGCCAGATTCAGGTTGAAGGTCTGCGTCGTCTGCGTGAAATCCTGCAGACTCAGGGACTGAATATCGAAGCGCTGTTCCGCGAGTAAGCACAAGTTCTATCAAGAAAGGCCAGTCTCATTGAGACTGGCCTTTTTCTATGTTTGTTGCCTGATGGCACTGCGTTTATCAGGCCTATGGGGAGCCGGACTTTGTAGGCCGGATAAGACATTTATGTCGCCATCCGGCAGATTAGTTCATCATCTTACGCACCAGACGTGTGAACTGCTCACGTTCTTCATCAGATAATCGCCCCAGAAACTCATCATCCACGCTATCGCCTAACGGGGTTGCGCTGGCCAGTAATGCTTCTCCTTGCGCGGTCAAATAAACAAACCGCCGACGCTTATCTGCCGGGTCGTGTTCACGTCTGACCAACTCCCGTTTTTCCATCCGGCTCAGCATTTCCGCAAGCGTTGCCTTGGTACAGACTGCGGCTTCGGTCAGGGCGACCTGCTCAATGCCGGGATGCTCGGCAATGGCGCGCATCACCGCATACTGCGGTTTGGTCAGATCCGGTAATTCATGTTGCCAGCGAGCCGTATGTTGCTGAAAAAGCTGACGTAAAAGGTGAAAGGCTGTGTTTCTTAACGGCATGAGAGCTCCGGAATATCTGTCAGTCTCTATCTTAACGGGTAACGCGTCATAGTTTAACCATTGCTGCTTTAGCAATCTGTGCGAGGTGCTCTTGTCCGGAATGCATCGAGGGAGTATTTTAATAAAATGTTCGTACACGAACAAATTTGAGGGCGAAATGAGACTGATTGTAGGAATGACCGGGGCGACCGGCGCACCGCTTGGTGTGTCGCTATTGCTGGCACTGCGGGAAATGCCGGGGGTAGAAACCCATCTGGTGCTGTCAAAGTGGGCCAAAACCACCATTGAACTGGAAACACCATACAGCGTCCGTGATGTGTCGGCGTTGGCCGATTATTGCCACAACCCGGCGGACCAGTCGGCGACCATATCCTCAGGATCGTTTCGTACTGACGGCATGATCATTATCCCCTGCAGTATGAAAACGCTGGCCGGTATTCGAGCAGGCTACGCGGAAGGACTGGTGGGGCGCGCTGCTGATGTGGTGCTGAAAGAAGGGCGCAAGCTGGTTCTGGTTCCGCGTGAAATGCCGCTCAGCACTATTCATCTGGAAAACATGCTCGCACTTTCCCGCATGGGCGTGGCGATGGTCCCGCCGATGCCCGCGTTTTACAACCACCCGCAAACGGTCGATGACATCACTCAGCATATCGTTGCGCGTGTGCTCGATCAGTTTGGTCTGGGGCATCCAAACGCCCGTCGCTGGCAGGGTTTACGGCAGGCGCAGAATTTTTCACAGGAGAATGAATAATGGCATTTGATGATTTGCGCAGCTTTTTACAAGCGCTGGACGACCAGGGACAATTGCTGAAAATCAGTGAAGAAGTCAACGCTGAGCCGGATCTGGCTGCGGCGGCTAACGCGACCGGGCGTATTGGTGATGGTGCGCCAGCGCTGTGGTTTGACAATATTCGTGGTTTTACCAACGCCCGCGTGGCGATGAATACCATCGGCTCATGGCAGAATCATGCCATTTCATTAGGCCTGCCGCCCAATACGCCGGTGAAAAAACAAATTGATGAGTTTATTCGCCGTTGGGATAAATTTCCGGTTACGCCGGAGCGTCGTGCCAACCCGGCGTGGGCTGAAAACTGTGTTGATGGTGAGGAGATCAACCTGTTTGATATTCTGCCGCTGTTTCGTCTGAACGATGGTGACGGCGGTTTCTATCTTGATAAAGCCTGCGTGGTGTCGCGCGATCCGCTGGATCCGGACAACTTCGGCAAACAGAACGTCGGCATTTATCGTATGGAAGTGAAGGGCAAACGCAAGCTTGGCCTGCAGCCGGTGCCGATGCATGATATCGCGCTGCATCTGCATAAAGCTGAAGAGCGCGGTGAAGATCTGCCGATTGCCATCACGCTGGGTAACGATCCTATCATCACCCTGATGGGGGCCACGCCGCTGAAGTACGATCAGTCGGAATACGAAATGGCGGGGGCGCTGCGTGAAAGCCCGTACCCGATCGCTACCGCACCGCTTACCGGCTTTGACGTACCTTGGGGTTCGGAAGTGATCCTCGAAGGGGTCATTGAAAGCCGTAAGCGTGAAATCGAAGGGCCGTTTGGCGAGTTTACCGGGCACTATTCCGGTGGACGTAATATGACGGTCGTACGTATCGATAAAGTCTCTTATCGCACCAAACCGATTTTTGAATCGCTATATCTGGGGATGCCGTGGACGGAGATTGACTACCTGATGGGGCCGGCAACCTGCGTACCGCTGTATCAACAGCTGAAAGCCGAGTTCCCGGAAGTGCAGGCGGTGAATGCCATGTACACCCACGGTTTGCTGGCGATTATCTCCACCAAAAAACGCTACGGCGGCTTTGCCCGCGCGGTGGGGCTGCGTGCAATGACGACGCCACATGGCCTGGGTTACGTGAAAATGGTGATTATGGTTGATGAGGATGTTGACCCGTTCAACCTGCCGCAGGTGATGTGGGCGCTGTCTTCGAAGGTCAACCCGGCGGGCGATCTGGTGCAACTGCCGAATATGTCGGTGCTTGAGCTTGATCCGGGTTCCAGTCCGGCGGGGATTACCGACAAGTTAATTATTGATGCCACCACGCCGGTCGCGCCGGATAACCGTGGGCACTACAGCCAGCCGGTATGTGATTTACCGGAAACGAAAGCCTGGGCAGAAAAACTGACCGCCATGCTGGCCAACCGTAAATAAGGAGTAGCAGATGATTTGTCCACGTTGTGCCGATGAACATATTGAAGTGATGGCAAACTCGCCGGTAAAAGATGTCTGGACGGTATATCAGTGCCAGCATTGTCTGTACACCTGGCGTAATACCGAACCGCTACGTCGTACCAGCCGCGAGCACTACCCGGAGGCGTTTCGTATGACGCAAAAAGATATGGATGATGCACCGATGGTGCCGAGTATTCCACCGCTGCTGGCGGAAGGTAAGCGCTAATACTGAAGGCCCGGGATTCCGGGTCTTTTTTGCGAGCAGACTCGTAACGTATTGATAAATTGATTTTTTACAGCGGCATCGGGAATAGAATAGCGGCGGGTGCTTGAGGCTTTTTGGGCTTTGAGCATTGTCAAGGTCCCGGAAAGACAAAAGCCCCAGGAGATAGTTCTATCAACCTGAGGCTAGCGTACAAACCTGAACAATTTGGATGTTAGTCTCTTCTTTGCAGGGAGGCAAGACATGCTGACAAAATATGCCCTTGTGGCAATTGTAGTGCTGTGTTTCACGGCGCTGGGATTCACGTTAATGGTGCGAGATTCGTTGTGCGAGTTAAGTATTAAAGAACGTGGTATGGAGTTTAAAGCTGTTCTCGCTTACGAACCGAAGAAGTAGCAACAACGCGGGGGAAACCCCGCGTCCTGATGGTCCGGTTTCGTCCTCTTGCACCCATTCTCGCGTTGCCGTAGGCCCGATAAGCAAAGCGCCATCGGGCACTTTCATACTACACCAGACTCTTCAACCGGTAGATCCATTCCAGCGCCTGGCGAGGCGTTAGTGAATCCGGGTCGAGGTTTTCCAGCGCTTCAACGGCGGGCGAGGTTTCTTCAGGCACTGAAAGCAGCGACATCTGTGTACCATCGACCTGGGTCGCGGCAACGTTTGGCGCAATGCTTTCCAGTTCGCGCAGTTTTTGCCGCGCGCGTTTAATAACCTCTTTCGGCACGCCTGCCAGGGCAGCTACTGCCAGACCATAGCTCTTGCTCGCCGCACCATCCTGTACGCTGTGCATGAAGGCGATGGTATCGCCGTGCTCTAACGCATCCAGATGCACATTCGCGACGCCCTCCATTTTTTCCGGTAACTGAGTCAGTTCGAAGTAGTGGGTGGCAAACAACGTTAATGCTTTGATTTTATTGGCCAGGTTTTCCGCGCACGCCCATGCCAGCGACAGGCCGTCGTAGGTGGAGGTGCCGCGTCCAATCTCATCCATCAGCACCAGGCTGTTCTCGGTGGCATTATGCAGAATGTTGGCGGTTTCGGTCATTTCTACCATGAAGGTAGAACGACCGGATGCCAAATCATCCGCCGCGCCCACGCGGGTAAAGATCCGATCGATCGGGCCTATTTCCACTTTCTGCGCCGGAACGTAGCTGCCGATGTAGGCCAACAGCGCAATCAACGCGGTCTGGCGCATATAGGTACTTTTACCCCCCATATTCGGACCGGTGATGATCAGCATCCGTCGCTGAGGCGAGAGGTTAAGCGGGTTGGCGATAAACGGCTCGGTTAGCACCTGTTCAACCACCGGATGACGTCCCTCAGTAATACGAATGCCGGGTTTATCGGTGAAGGTCGGGCAGGTGTAATTCAGGGTATAAGCGCGTTCTGCAAGGTTGACCAGTACGTCCAGCTCCGCCAGCGCGCTGGCGCTCTGTTGCAAATCAGCCAGGTGCGGCAACAGCATGTCGAACAGCTCATCGTATAGCTGTTTTTCCAGCGCCAGAGCTTTGCCTTTTGACATCAGAACTTTGTCTTCGTACTCTTTCAGTTCCGGAATAATGTAGCGTTCGGCGTTTTTCAGCGTCTGGCGACGCACATAGTTAATCGGCGCCAGATGACTCTGCCCGCGACTGATCTGAATGTAGTAGCCATGAACGGCGTTAAACCCAACCTTCAGCGTATCCAGACCGGTGCGCTCGCGCTCACGGATTTCCAGTCTGTCCAGATAGTCAGTTGCGCCATCAGCCAGCGCTCGCCATTCGTCCAATTCTTCGTTATAGCCCGGGGCGATGACGCCACCGTCGCGAACCAGCACTGGCGGAGCTTCCACAACAGCGCGTTCCAGCAGTTCACGCAGCTCAGCAAACTCACCCATTTTCTCGCGCAGCATCTGCACGGGGGCACTGTCTACACTTTCCAGTTGCGCGCGCAGTTCCGGTAATTGCTGGAAGGCATGACGCATACGGGCCAGATCGCGCGGACGCGCAGTACGCAGGGCCAAACGCGCCAGGATACGTTCCAGATCGCCGACCTGACGCAGCACGGGTTGCAATTCACTGGTGGAATCCTGTAGTGCGCCGATAGTCTGTTGACGCTCGATAAGGACTCTGGTGTCACGGACCGGCATATGCAGCCAGCGTTTGAGCATACGGCTGCCCATCGGCGTCACGGTGCAGTCGAGTACTGAAGCCAGTGTGTTTTCAACGCCGCCCGCCAGGTTCTGGGTAATTTCCAGATTGCGGCGCGTGGCGGCATCCATAATGATGCTGTCCTGTTGACGTTCCATGGTGATAGAACGAATATGCGGCAGCGAGGTGCGCTGGGTATCTTTTACGTATTGCAGCAGACAGCCAGCAGCACATAATCCGCGCGGGGCGTTTTCCACGCCAAAACCAATCAGATCCCGCGTGCCAAACTGCAAGTTTAGTTGCTGGCGAGCAGTATCGATTTCAAATTCCCATAGTGGACGACGACGCAATCCGCGACGCCCCTCAATCAGTGATGTTTCAGCGAAATCTTCGGCATACAGCAGTTCAGCGGGATTGGTGCGCTGCAATTCTGCGGCCATGGTCTCGCGGTCGGCCGGTTCGCTGACGCGAAAACGCCCGGAGCTGATATCCAGCGTGGCGTAGCCGTAACCTTTACTGTCTTGCCAGATAGCGGCCAGCAGGTTGTCCTGGCGTTCTTGCAACAGCGCTTCATCACTGATGGTGCCAGGCGTGACGATACGCACCACTTTGCGCTCAACCGGGCCTTTGCTGGTTGCCGGATCGCCGATTTGCTCACAAATAGCGACAGATTCCCCCTGATTGACCAGCTTGGCGAGGTAGTTTTCTACCGCATGGTGAGGAATACCCGCCATCGGGATAGGCTCGCCTGCTGATGCGCCGCGTTTGGTCAGGGAGATATCAAGCAGCTGAGACGCGCGTTTCGCATCGTCATAAAACAGTTCGTAAAAGTCGCCCATGCGGTAAAACAACAGTATCTCCGGATGCTGGGCTTTTAGCTTGAGATACTGCTGCATCATTGGCGTGTGGTTCGTGAAGTCCGTATCAAGTGACTCTTTCATATCGCTTTTGCTCTTTTTTTAATCTTTTTGGGTGCTTGGGCAGTCTCACGTGAGCCCCTGGAAACTCACATAAACCCACAAATTTGTCATTCGAAAGCCGCCTGAAGGGCAGTAACGACGAGCGTTGGCTCGGCCTGAATGGTCTATCTTATCACCGACAACGGCTGAGATTCATCCGTAGGTTTTACCGCCAGAACGCTTATTGATTATTCATTTTCCGGCAAAGCATAATTCTGGCAATACAGATAGGGGATCCCCTCTTTGGTAATCAGGTATGTCTCGCTATTCAGCGCAAAAAAATCGACGTTGGATACGCTGGTGTTGGTCAGGAAAAAGTCGGGGAGGAGTTCCTGTATAAGGCTGGCGGGAGCCGTTTCGCGATTGGAAATTTGGATTTTCTGTGAAATCCAAACCGGGCTTGAGCCGTAGCTGGATTGTGTAAAAAGTACCATGCGTTGCACGGTCTGCTCATTATTTTCGGCATCTTTGATAATACCATCAATATTAACAATACCTTTACTGCCCCCGGTTTTGATATCAATAATCCCTCGGAACGAGCTTGTATTGCGTACAATTTCGATGGCAGAGCGGCAGGTAAGATCTTGTAACTCACCATTGTTCTTACTGTACCGATAGACGACAGTAAGAATTAGCGTAGCAAAACAAAGTAGCAGGATAATACCTGTCTGGATGCGGGAGGTTCGGGGATATAAATTCATTAGCTATCATACCGCGGGTAATATACCGGCTGACAGGCGTTTTCCTGCCTGGCTTTTATCGGCGAGCGACACACCAGCGCGGACAGTTTCTTAGACTCAGGATAGGTTGTGATATAAATAAATTTATGGATCTGACACAATCCTGGGTTTTTGTCGATAAACGCGGTATGCCGGGAAAAGTTACTGGCATCGCTATTGAAATAATACTGACAGTCTGTTGGTGTTTTGCTCGCGGCGATATAGCCGGAGAAATAATCATCACTGGCTTGCCACGGATATAATATAAGCACACAAATTATCAGGGTAAGTGCCAACATAATCGTTTCTGCTGTCGTTATCAAAGGTTGACGCGGCGTGTCAGACAAAAGTTCCTCAATGGTGGCATCTGGCGCTAATGGCGCTAAGGATTCTTCAACAGAAGCAGAGTTATTCTCCGGTGTATCAATGACCTGAATATCAAACTCTTCCTGAATGATCAGCCCTTTGCGGGGAATCGTTGTGATCAGCTGTTGTTCAAGCTCCAGCTGCAGCAAGCTTTTACGCAACGAGAGAATACTTTGATAAAAGGCGTTGAAACTTACCTGGCGGTGATTTTTACCCCAACCGAATTCCAGCAATTCGTTTTGAGAAACCACTTGCCCGCGATGTTGAATAAGTAATAAAAGACATAACGACGCTGAGTGTTTGAGTTTTATCCGCTGATTGGGGTGATCTACCCGCGCCAGACATTGTGCGGCTGGCGTAAATATTATTCTATTTTCAATCAGATAACTGACATTGCCAGTCTCAGACATATTGTCTCTACTCTTGATGATGCGTCAGATGGTTGATTAGTCATGATACCACTGAGCCTATAAAGACCACCAGCATGGACCTAATCCCACAGCGAGAACCGAGAAGTGTTGCAATTTAGTATCATGATATAACAAGAATGATAATTTTTTAATGAAAATAAAATCCATTGAAATCAATTAATTGTATCTTTTTTGCTACTATGCCAAGAACAGAAAGATGAAAAAATGTCGACAAAGATGATTGCCATTAATTCTTTATGGACAGCGCCATATACTGCCTGACACCACCACGCGAAAACAACATGAACCTTAACGCGTCAACGGCACCAGGGAATGCCGGTGGTAGATGTAGATAGGGATAAATGTCAGCTTTTTTGCGGGCTGACATTTATTTTTAGTGCTGAGTAAATTTAACCATCTTTTTGACAAAGCCATAATTTGCGGTAGAGAGTCCCATGTTCCAGAAAGAAATTGAAAATGCTGTAGTGCTCGTTGGCGATGAAATGAAGAAGTCGGATAATGCCTGGCTGTCGTTACGTAAAAAACGTCAGCGTATTGATTTGAAGACCGATGGACATATCTTGTTTCTGGAGAAAGGGACTGTCTCTGTTTATCGTGTGGAAAACGATTTAGTCACGGTGAGTATTTCTGCACCTGCCATTCTCGGCCTGCCACAAATGCGTACGGAAGTGGCCGGTCACTATTTACGTTGTGATACCGATTGCGAAATGTGGGCGATGAGCGTACAAAATGCCGATCTCCTGTTTACAGCTAAAAACTTATGGAAGCAGGCGTTTGATATCTTAACGCATCATCTTCAACGTTATTTCCAGCGTGAGGCGTTGCAGTCGCACCGCACTATACGTGAGCAGATTATTGAACACGTAAAATATATCTGGGCGATGGAGCCTGGGGTGCGTGAGAAAACGTCCGTGTATACTTTTATTTTGACCCGTAACCATATCTCTCGTAGCGCCATCCATAAGGTGTTACAGGAACTGGTTAATGACGGGAAGATCATCCTGAATCGTGGAAAGCTCTCTTTTTGCACGCCGTTATAAACCTATGCGCTCCCCGGCAATAATGAAAGGGAGCGCAATCGCTCAACGTTCTCTGAGTGCTTCCGCACGTGCGCGAATAATCGGTTTTAACAGGTAGCTCAGAATCGTTTTCTTACCAGTGAGAATATCGACGCTCGCCACCATCCCGGGAATGATCAACATTGGATGCTCTTTTGTACCCAGGTAATTTTTATCCGTCTGCAAACGCACAATATAAAAGCTTCGCCCCTGTTTATCGGTAACGGTGTCCGGGCTTATTTGCACCACTTCTCCTTGCAGACCGCCATAGATGGTGTAATCGTAAGCGGTAAATTTCACCATCGCATGCTGACCCGGGTGGAGGAAGGCGATATCGCGCGGCTGTATTTTGGCCTCGATTAACAGCTTGTCATCCAGCGGAACGATTTCCACCAGGTCGCTGCCCGGCTGAATGACGCCGCCGATAGTATTCACCATCACCTGCTGAACGATACCCCGCACTGGTGAGGTGACCATGGTACGGTTCACCCGATCCTCCAGTGCTTTAACGCTGGCCTGCGTTTTGCTCAGATTCGTACGCGCCTCATTGAGTTGGGCCAGTGCATCACTCTGGAAACGGCCACGGCTTTCACCGATTTTATTCTCAATCTCTTTAATTTCTGACGTGGCCTTGGGTAGCGACAGGCTAATAGAATTGAGCTGCCCGGCGGTTTCCACTTCGGTACGACGCAGGCGCAGCAGCTCGACTTTTGAAATGGCGCCCGAGGCGAGCAGCGGCTCGGACATTTTGATTTCCTGACGCAGTAACCCGAGACTGTGCTTAAACTGTTCCTCCTTCGATTCAAAATCGCGCAGTTCCTGTTTTTTCTGCACCAGTTGTTCTTCAAGCCCGGAAATTTCGTTGTGAAATTGCTTCCGGCGGCTGTTGTACAGTTCGGTTTCTCCTCTGGCGACATCCGGCGCCTGGCTGGCAATCTCTGGTGAAATAACAAAGTCCCGGTTTTCGACTTCAGCCGTCAGACGTTCTACCTTGGCGCGCAGACCGAGTTTGTCGGCTTCCGTTTCGCCGACGTTGGAGGCGAAACGCGTGTCGTCGAGGTGCAGTAACGGCGTTCCGGCGTTAACAATTTGCCCCTCGTGCACATACAACTCGGTGACAATTCCCCCTTCCAGGTTCTGGATTTTTTGCAGTTTGGATGAAGGGATTGCTTTGCCTTCGCCGCGGGTGACTTCATCAATTTTCGCAAAGCCGGCCCACACGAAAGACAGTACGACCAGGGCGAGGATCGTCCACAGCGTCAGTCGAATCACTCTTGGGGAGTCATCAATAATGGCCTGGCTGACCTCATTAATACTGTCGGTTTGATTTTCGTCACGACCACGAAAATAGTGCTGCATATAGCGGCGAGCGTGAGCCAGGAAATCAGCGAGATGCATTAGTCTGCCCCTTTTTCAACGCATCCATCACCACAGCTTTCGGGCCATCCGCGATGATGCGTCCTTTATCAACAATAATCAGGCGGTCAACCAGCGACAGCATCGACGCGCGGTGGGTGATCAGCAATAACGTTTTTCCCGCGATGAAGGGAGCCAGCGCGTGTTTGATCTTCTCTTCGCTGGTGTTGTCCATCGAACTGGTGGGTTCATCCAGTAGCAGGAGAGGGGGATCTAGCAACAGCGCACGCGCGAGTGCCACAGCCTGCCGTTGCCCGCCGGAAAGCTGAGATCCGCGTTCGCCGACCTGCAGGTTATAGCCGTCGGGATGCAGGCGTGCGAAATCGTTGACGCCCGCCAGTTCCGCTGCCCGCAGCATGGTTTCGTCATCGATATAACGCGCCCCGCACAGCAGGTTATCGCGCAGTATGCCATTGAATAGCTGGATATCCTGCGGCACGTAACCGATGCTGTGGCGCAGATCGTTCACATCCAGCTGACGAGAGTCGATACCATCGATCAGCAGGTTCCCGGCGCTCGGCTGGTATAAATTGACGATAAGTTTACTCAGTGAACTTTTACCGGAACCGCTGCGCCCGATAATGCCGATGCGCTCGCCAGGCTGAATGGTCAGGTTAATTTTGTGCAGAGACAGGTTTTGTTGCTCCGGATAGCTGAAATCCACATCGCGAAATTCAATGCTGCCCTGTAACTGTTCACGCTTGAGTGGGTTTTCATCCGCACGGCGCTCCTGCGCCAGCGACATCATTTTCTCAGTATTTTTGATGGTCAGCTTCGCCTGCTGATAGCGGGCGATAAGGCCGGTAAGCTGGCCCAGTGGCATGAGTGCCCGACCGTTGAGCATGTAACAGGCGATCAAGCCACCCATACTCAGTTTGCCGTCGATAATCATGTACACTCCGACGATGATCATCACCACGCCTGAAATTTGCTGGAACCAGCCGGTGAGGTTGCTGGCCAGGCTGGATAAGGTTTTCACCCGTAGTTCGAGGCGGCTCAGGCTACCCAGCGTTTGTTCCCACTGGAACTGGCGTTCGCTCTGGGCATTATTTACTTTGATGGCATCCAGACTGCTCAGGGTTTCAATCAGTAGCGCCTGGCGTTCGCTGGCGAGGCTCATGGTTTTTGCTACCGCGGCGTTGACCGGCTTTTGTAGTGCCCAACTGCACAGCAGGGCAATCGGTAGCGTCAGCACGGGGATCCAGGCCAGCGATCCGCCGATAATGCCGATGACGATCAACAGCAGCAGGGTGAAGGGCAGATCGATAATTGTCGTCAGAGTGAGTGATGAGAGGAAATCACGCAGTGACTGAAACTCGTGAATGTTTTGTGCAAAGCTGCCCACGCGTGCCGGGCGCTCTTTCATCTCCATACCGATAATGCGCTCAAACAGGGTCGAGGAGATGATGAGATCGCTTTTCTTACCTGCAATATCAAGGCAGATACCGCGCAGCATTTTTAAAATCAGATCAAAGATAAAGGCCAGGCAGATGCCGATCGCTAACACCCACAGTGTGGCCGTTGCCTGGTTCGGCACAACGCGATCATAGACATTCATGGTAAAGAGCGGTGTGCCGAGCGCAATCAGGTTGATCAGCAGGCTGGCCAACACCGCATCCATATACAGAAAACGCGACAGTTTCAGCGTGTCTTTAAACCAGGATTTGGTACGCGGCAGAAAGGCCTCTGCCTGCAAATCGAATTCGTGGCGCGGATGCGCAAAAATGACTTTGCCCGCATAGTTCTGCCTGAGCGTGGGTAAATCAACGCAGATTTCCCCGCCTTCGCTTTCGCTGGGCATAAAGCGGGCGCTGCCGTCATCGTTCCAGGCCAACAACACCCCGGTTCCCCCAGAGTTCAATAACAAGACCGCTGGCAGCGACATCGCTGGAATTTTATCGAGCGTGCGCGTGACGACTCGCGCCTTTAAACCGGCCCTTGCCGCAGCGCGTGGAAATATATTCAGCGTGAGCCGATCGTTTTCTAATGGCAGGCCACTGCTTAATGTTGAACGACTCGCCGGTTTGCCGTGCAGAGAACACAGAATCAGTAAGCTATCTAATAACGGGTCGTCATTATGGCTACGTGGGTCGTGATGTTGAGAATTAGGGCTAGCGTAATTCTCAGGGACGTCATTTAATAATTCGGCTTGTGCACTCATTTTCGCAACCATTCTGACCGTGCACGGTTAAATAATAGCAAGCTAATTATAAGCGTGCAGGTCAGAGATTTATTGGGGATTAATAATTATTAATGAAGTTCCGGTAAGTTATTTTCTTCTGCTGAATCTACCGGTTGCCCCGAAGGCGGAGGTGTGATTTTTAGAATATTCATTAATTCACCGGTGCGTTCGCTAATACGATAGCCACTGGTCATAGCCAGATAACGTAATTCAACAAGACGGCGTTTAGAGGAAAACACTTCATTTTCACTATCGAGTAAATCCAGCAGCGTACGCTCGCCAAGACTAAATTGATCCTGATAAGCCGTGCGTACTTTGACGCTGCGGTCGGCGTATTCTTCTGCTGAAGGAAGCTGAGCGCGTGCGTTTTGCAGTGCGGTCCAGGCCAGGCGCAGCTCCTGATTCAGCTGGCGCAGCGTGTTATTACGTACATCCTGAGCCTGCTTGTGCAGATAAGCACGGGAGTTCATGTTGGCTTTGTCGCTGCCGCCCTGGTACAGGTTGTAATGCAGTTTTACCATCGCTTCCCACTCTTCGGTGTGGGCTTGGGTGGTATCGGTGTTATTGCTGATTCCGCGGGAAAGTTCAACGTCCACTCGCGGATAGAAGGTCGATTTCGAGGCTTCATACTGCTGGTGCGCAGCTTCTATATCCGCATTGGCGGACTTCAGTAATGGACTGTTTTTTTCCATCCGGCTTTTGGCATCTTCCAGCGAGGTTGGCAACTGAGAGTCAATACTCTCCGGCTGGCTTAAGTCCTGCGGATCCATGCCGGTCACGCTGACAAAGGTGGTTTTCGCATCTTCAAGGTTAGTCTGCTCGGTTAGCAGGTTGTTACGCGCCTGTGCCAGACGTGCTTCGGCCTGCATAAAGTCCCCGGAGCGCCCAACTCCCTGATCGGTACGCAGTTTTATCTGGTCGTAAATGCGTTCGTGGTTAGCCAGATCGTCTTCAGCAAGACGCACAAACTCTTCGCGTTGCAGCACGTCGAAATAGGCCTGAATCACCGCATAAGCGGTGCTTTCGCTGGTGTTCATCACACCGTAGGCGCGTGAGTCAACGGTTGCTTTTTGCCGCGCCACTTCGCTGTTGGTCGCAAAGCCGTTAAACACATTTTGCTCGAGGCTGATAGTCGCCTCGTTAGGTGACTGAGTCAGACCGTTATTGCGGCCTGTCGCACGGGTAGTTGCATCATCAACATTTTTGCGCCCGGCCTCTGCATTTAAATTCAGTGATGGTAAATAGCCACCTTGTGCCGCTCGCAGTTCTTGCTCTGAGGAATAACGGCTATTTATTGCAGCATTAACTTCAGGATGATTCGCTAATGCATCTTTAACGGTATTTTGTAAGTCTTCTGCGTTAACTGCATTTATTGAAAAACATGAAAGCAGAAAAACTAAAAACTTCTTCATGACATGAATGCCTTATATCTCACGGTTATGACATCCAGTTGTCGTCGCTATCATCCATTTTTACAAACACGTTATATTAATTAACAAATGTGAATTATCTTGATTGATGGCTGTAATCAGCTATTCAGCGACATGTTTTGTCACATCGTGTTTTATTTTTGGTTATTTTTTATTATATTCATTTGCCAGTCAAGTCTCATGTAATTGCATTCTATAAAATGTGTTTTTTTCTACATTGAGATATTAATGTTTACATTAATTGAATGTGATATTTGTTCGTTAATATATTAACGAGTTTATAAAAATAATGATGGTAATTAAGTGAGGTTACGGTGAGCAAATTACTCGGTGTGATCAAAGCAATCATTGGACAGGTTTACGTTGTTGATGCCAATGGCGCACAACGACAGGTTCATGAAGGCGACAGGGTATATAGCGGTGAGGAAATTGTAACCGGAGTCAGCGGCGCGGTAAGTATCTCTTTACCAGACGGAAAAACGCTTGATATAGGCCGCAATAGCCATTGGGGTGAGCACGGTCTACGGGCCAGTCATAATCCGGAAAGTAGCGCTCAGGATATTGCTGCTGCACAAAAGGCCATTGCCGATGGTGCTGACCCGACGCAGGTGCTGGAAGCCACCGCGGCGGGTAATGAAGCACCGGTAACACTAGAAGGTGGCGGCGGTGGTCATACTCTGGTTCAGCTTGAATTAACCGGACAGGTGGTTGATCCGACTGCAGGTTTTAACACCAAAGGTCTGGGAAGCCCGTACTGGGATATCAACTTGCCAATTGGGGGGATTGATGCCGGTTCCGCGAGTGTTTTCCCGCCTGAGGTGCAAATTACCGAGTTTGCCGGCAACGACGGTTTCATTAACAAAAATGAATTCCACCAGACCCATTTAAGCGGCACCAGTAATCAAAATCACATCACACTCACCTTCACCGATAGCCAAAAAAACACATTTACCGTTACTGTTCCGGTGAGCAACGGGCACTGGAATATTGAGACTGATCTGGGGGGACTGGTTCCGGGAAATGTAACAGTGGTGGCAATCGCGACCGATGTGACGGGACGAACGGCTGAAAGTGTTGACCATGCGCTGATTGATATTACCGGGCCAAATATCAGTATTAGCGTTGAAAACGTCACGCCGGATAACCTCATTAACTACGAAGAGTCACGTCAGCCGCAAACCCTGATCCACGGGGTGGTCGGCGGCGATGCTAAACCCGGCGATATCGTCACTTTATTGGTTGATGGCAACGAATATACCGGCGTTGTCACCGCTCCAGGTAATGGGACTCTGACTTATACCATTCCGGTACTGACCCAGGGATTACTGAATGACCCGAGCATTCACGCCACATTAACCTCTACTGACGACGCAGGAAACACCACCATTGTTTCCACGGATCATCATGTCGATAACGATCTGTATGCGCAAAATGCCGTGACCATTGAAACGGTGGCGAATGATGATGTCGTAAACGCTAATGAGTTTCGTATGCCGACCATTATTTCTGGCGTTGCCAGCGGTGATGCCAAAGCAGGTGATCCGGTGACGCTGACTATTCAGGGCAACGTGTTTCACGGCACGGTTTTCGACGATCATGGCCAGTTACGCTATGAAATCGTTGTGCCTTCCGCAACCCTCAAAGAAGGGGCAAACGATGTGCAGGTGACGCTGGTCAGCCATGACGCGGTAGGCAATGAAGCTACTGCAATTACGCACCGCACTGTGGTACTGGACACCCAGGCGCATAACGCCTTGACCATCGACAACGTTACCGACGATAACACCCTGAACCGTGTAGAGCTGTATATGCGTAACCAGGTGATTTCCGGCACGGTGAGCGGGGAAGACGCTAAAGCGGGCGACCCGCTGCTGGTGGAGATTAACGGCCACCAGTATCGCGGAGAGGTTATCGATCTCGGCAACAACGCGCTGGGCTACCGTATCACGGTAGACACTTCAGACTTTGCCAACAACAGCGTACCGATTGACGGTAATGTGGACGTGAAGGTCACGGTCACCTCGCACGATGCGGCGGGCAACCAGGCGATTGCCACCGATACCCACAGCGTACACATTGATAATCTCGCGACTAATCAGGTCAACATTGGCGTGGTAGCGACGGATGATGTGGTCAACGCCCATGAGTTTCATATGCCGACCCTCATTTCTGGCGTCGCCAGCGGTGATGCCAAAGCGGGCGATCCGGTTACCGTCAGCGTGCAGGGGCAGACCTTTTCCAGAACGGTGGTCGATGATAACGGCCAGATGCGTTACGAAGTGGCATTACCGAAAGGGGCGCTGCTGGAAGGTAAAAACGATGTGGTGGTGACGCTGGTCAGCCACGACGCGGCGGGTAATGAAGTCACCGCGCTTGAGCACCGGACCGTCACGCTGGACACCCAGGCGCACAACTCTCTGACAATTAATGATGTAGACGGCGATAACACCCTGAATCGTAGTGAGCTGTACACACGTAACCAGGTGATTTCCGGCACGGTGAGCGGGGAAGACGCCAAAGCGGGCGACCCGGTGCTGGTGGAGATTAACGGCCACCAGTACCGCGGGGAGGTTATCGATTTAGGCAACAACGCGCTGGGCTACCGTATCACGGTAGACACTTCAGACTTTGCTAACAACAGCGTACCGATTGACGGTAATGTGGACGTGAAGGTCACGGTCACCTCGTACGATGCGGCGGGCAACATGGCGATCGCCACCGGGACCCACAGCGTGCATCTCGACAACGTTGCCCAAAATGCTGTCACTGTCGAAACGGTGGCACATGATGATGTGGTCAACGCCATTGAAAACAGTATGCCCACGCTGATTAGCGGCGTGGCGGGCGGTGATGCCAAAGCGGGCGATGCCGTTGTCATTAGCGTGCAGGGGCTTAAATTTGCCGGAACGGTGGTCGATGATAACGGCCAGATGCGTTACGAAGTGGCATTACCGAAAGGAACGCTGCTGGAAGGTAAAAACGATGTGGTGGTGACGCTGGTCAGCCACGATGCGGCGGGCAATGAAGTCACCGCGCTTGAGCACCGGACCGTTACGCTGGACACCCAGGCGCACAATGCCCAGACCATCGACAACGTTACTGACGATAACACCCTCAACCGCGCTGAGCTGTACATGCGTAACCAGGTGATTTCCGGCACGGTGAGCGGGGAAGACGCCAAAGCGGGCGACCCGGTGCTGGTGGAGATTAACGGCCATCAGTATCACGGTCAGGTAGTCGATCTCGGCAACAACACGCTGGGCTACCGTATTGCGGTGAATACTTCTGACTTTGCCGGTAACAGCCTTAATGTTGACGCCAGCGTGGACGTGAAGGTCACGGTCACCTCGCACGATGCGGCGGGCAACCTGGCGATTGCCACCGATACCCACAGCGTGCATCTCGATAACTATGCTGAGAACAGCGTGCATATTGACGCTGTTGCTGGCGATAACGTTATCAATATCAACGAGTTTTCGGCAAACGGCGGTATTACGCAAATTACCGGTACCGTCAGTGGGGCGGATGCGAAAGCGGGGGATATCGTTACGCTGGAGCTGAAAGGCGGTACGGTGATTCAGGGCGTGGTTCTCGCGTTGGTCGCCGGCGGTCTGGGCTATAGTTTCCCGGTCAATACCAATATGCTGATGACTCACCCCGAGATGACCGTTTCGGTAACCTCCAGAGACGCGGCGGGGAACAGCATAACAAATCACGCTACCTTGACCGTGAGCAGCGATATGTACACCCAGTCGCATATCACCATTGATGGCGTAACGGCTGATAACGTTATCAATATTAAAGAATCTACCGATAACCACGGCAAGACGACCATCAGCGGCTCGGTCAGCGGCGATGCGAAGGCACACAATACTGTCGAGCTGGTGATTAATGGTCAGCACTATTCGGGGGAGGTGGTGACGCTGGCGAACGGCGGCCTCGGCTACAGTATTCCTGTTAACACCAGGGATCTGGTCAACGATCCGGTTATTCACGCGAGTATTCATACCCGGGATGACCATGGTAATGAAACCACCGCGACGGCAGATCGTCGCGTTGGCGTGGATCTGCATGCCGACTCCACCATCGGTATTGATACCGTTGCAGGGGATGACATTATCAGCAAGGTGGAATCCGACCAGCATATCGCCACTATCACCGGGTCGGTAGGCGGCGATGCGAAGCCCGGAGATGATGTCACTTTAACCTTCAACGGCAAAACCTATTCGGGTACGGTTATTGAACTTCCTGACCACTCGCTGGGCTACCGCATTGAGGTCAGCACCGACAAACTGCCTGATGGCAGCGATCAAAAAGTTCATGTCTCTATCTCAACCGTCGACGATCACGGCAACCCCTACACGGCAACGCATGACCAAATTGTGCATATCGATCTGCACGCTGAGGCGAGCATCACCGTTGATAAGGTGACGAGCGACAATGTGCTGAACCATTCTGAGCTGAATATGGCACAGCAAATCATCACCGGTACCGTCGGGGGGGATGCGAAAGTTGACGATGTGGTCACCCTGGAGATTAATGGGCGCATCTATACCGGCAAGGTCATTGCGCTTGGCAATAACCAACTGGGTTATCACATCCCGGTCGACTCTTCGGCATTCAGCAACAACCAGGGCAACCAGGATAAAAATGTGAACGTCAGGGCGACGGTCACCTCGCACGATGCGGTGGGTAATGAGGTCATCACCCCTATTGACCGTGACGTCCATATTGATAACTATGCCAGGGCTTCGATTACCCTCGATACCGTGGCGGGCGACAATATGATTAATGGCGCAGAATCCGTTAAGCCCACCACCGAAGTCATGGGGACGGTCTCTGGCGATGTGAATGTGGGTGACAAAGTTGAAGTGACCGTCAACGGCACAACCTACGAGACCACCGTTCAGCGCTTACCTGAACATAACGGCGCGAAGGGCTATAAACTGGATGTCCCGACCAGCGACCTCGTCGCCGATCCGCATATTACCGCGCATATCACAGGTGTTGATACGGCTGACAATACTCAGGATGGGCAGGCGGATAAGGATTTGCAGGTTGATCTTAAGGCGGATGCAACCCTTACTATCGACCCGGTCACCAGTGACAATACGATCAACGGGGCGGAGTCTCTCCAGCAATTTACCCTGGTCACCGGCACAGTCGGCGGCGATGTGCATGTCAACGATACGGTGTATCTGACCGTTAATGGTCATGTGCTGACGGGGAAAGTGTTTGCTCAGGGCAATGGTGATTTAGTCTATAGCATCAAGGTCAGCACTGCCGATCTGCTGGCCGACCCGCATTTAACGGCAACCGTCAGCACCACCGATGCAGCAGGCAATCCGGCCACGGCCAATGCCCAGGCTACGGTAAACATCGATACCCGGGTGGTTGCCGCGATTACGGTCGACGACGTTACGCTTGATAACACGCTTAACTATGCTGAGCAGCATCAGCCCCATACCCTCGTTAGCGGCACCGTGAGCGGAGAGGTTAAACCTGGCGACCCGCTGCTAATGAAGATCAACGGTCATATTTATCATGGCGTTGTTGACGATCTTGGCGGCAATAAGATGGGCTACCATATCTCGGTCGACACGACCGATCTGCTCGCCAGCCCGCATATTGAAGTCTCCATGGATGTCACCGACGGCGCGCAGAACCACGCGCAATTCGTTGCGCATCATAACGTCAGTCTGGACGATAGCGCCGCTGCGACGATTACCCTCGAACGCGTAACGGGCGATGATGTTTTGAACGGCGTTGAATTACAGGCGCCGAAAACAACCATCAGCGGCACGGTCGGCGGCGATGCCCGGATAAACGATGTGGTACATCTGAACATCGGTGGTCATTTGGTGGATGCTAAGGTGATCCCATTGCCGCATTTGGGGGGCGCGTTAGGCTATTCGATCGATGTTGATACCCAGTGGCTGCAAAACGATCCGCATATCACGGCGACAATTACCACGACAGATCCTCACGACAACACCGCGACGGCGGAGGCGAAGAGTACGCTAACGATTGACGATAGCGCCGTGGCGAGCGTCCATATTGATCCGCTGGTGACTGACGACCATGACGCGGTAATCAACGGCAAAGAGGCGCATAACCCGCTGACCACCGTCACCGGAAGCGTTGGCGGCGATGTGCAGGTTGGCGATCTGGTCACACTCACCATCAACAATCAAACCTACTACGCGCAGGTACGGGATGACCATGGTCAGCATGTGTTCAGCACCGAGGTCTCAACGCTGGATCTGCTCATGGACCCGAATATTCAGGCGAAGGTCTCGGCAACCGATGCGGCAGGCAACGTCGCGAATGGGCAAGATAGCCTGCCGGTGGTGATTGATACCGTTGCTGATGCGGGGATTACCATTGACACTGCTTCCAGCGGACTGGTGCCCGGCCAAACCGTTGCGAATGATTTACAGCCGGGTTGGCGGCCTGACTTTATCTCCGTCACCGGGCATGTCGATCCCGATGCGGTTTTTGGCGACACGGTGACCATTACGGTGGGGCATGGCGTCGTTATAACCACTCAGGTAACAAAATTACCTGACGGTAAACTGGGCTATCAGGCCAATATCAGCTCCGATAAATTCGATAACGATGGCAATATTGTGGTGTCTATCACCACTCATGATAATCATGGCAACACGGCGACGGCGGCAGAGCATAAATTTATTAATCTGCCCTGGATGCACCATATGGCCGTAATCGGCAATACGCCTTACGGATTCGGTACACTGCCGGTCGTCACCACCCCAACCACCGGTACGGGAACGACGCAACCACCGCAGCCTCATGTCCATCTCACTGTTGATAAGGTGGCGGGTGACGACATTCTTAATCAGCAGGAGGCGCAAAAAAATACCACGCCAATACGTGGCCTGGTTAGCGGGGATGCGCATGTTGGTGATGACGTCATCGTCACTATTAACAACATTCCCTATCACGGCAAAGCGATTGCGATTGCGGGATTGCTGGGCTATCAGGTGAATGTCCCAACGGATGTGCTGACGGCGCATCCGACGTTTGATGTATCAATTACCGTACACAATTCAGCGGGTAGCGACACGGCGAAGGAAACGAAAACGATCGCCGTCGACACCGATAATCCTGTTCATATCACGATGGATAAGATCGCGGGTGATGACGTTATCAATGGTCAGGAAGCGAAAACCGGCGTAACGACGGTACGCGGTACGGTCAGCGGTGATGGGATCCACGACGGCAGCGTGGTGACTTTGCAGGTGAACGGCAATACGTTAACTGCCGTGGTGCATGCGGATCACGGTCAGTGGGTCTGGTCGCAGGATGTCAGTATCAACGACCTGCGTAGCAACCCGGACATTGTCGCGACGGTAGCCGCCAGCGATGTGGCTGGCAATCCAGGGACGGATTCGACAAACCGCCATGTCGATGTCGACCTCAAGGCCGATGCGAGTGTGTCGATTGATAAAATCACCGCCGATAACGTACTGAATGCTCAGGAAACATTGCAACCGACGATCGCGGTGAGCGGGACAGTTTCGGGTGATGTACACCCTGGCGAAAGCGTGACGCTGATGGTGAATGGTCAAACGTATACCGCGGTTATCGATGCGAACAATCACTACGTTGTTGATGTGAACACGGCGGATCTGCTGGCCGATCGTTCCATTGACGCCTCGGTAACCGGCCATGACGTTCACGGCAACGTGCAGGACGCTACCTTTACCCAAACATTTGCTGTGGATACCACGGCAACGGGAACCGTGACAATCAACACCGTGGGCGGTGACAACACGCTTAATGCTGATGAGGTCAAGGCCGGTAAGGTTGAGATTAGCGGTACCGTTTCGGGTGATGTTCACAAAGGCGATACGGTGCAGATCACCGTTAATGGCGTTACGGTCGACGCTACCGTCATAGAATTACCGCATATGAACGGCCAACTGGGCTATAAACAGTTTGTCAGCACCACCGATCTTCAGGCGGATCCCACGATTCATGTCAGCGTGACGGGGCATGATGCAGCGGGCAATAGCCAAACGGCGGTCAACGACAAAACTGTGACGATTGATACCCATGCGGATGCGATGCTCGTTCTGGATCCGGTGTCCGGGGACGATGTGTTGAACAATGATGAAGCCGGGAAAGCAACCACGACCATCACTGGCCACGTGACCGGCGACGTTGAGGTTGGCGATCAGGTTACCGTCACCGTGAACGGTAAAGAACTGGTGGCTAAAGTCAGGGCCAACGGCAGTGACAAGGTATTCAGTGTTGAAGCCAGTACGGTTGATTTGGTGCATGACCAGCACATTACCGCCCGCGTCGTGGCGCATGATGATGCCGGTAACCGCCAGCAGATTGATACTGACAAAACGATTACTGTCGATCGCCTGGCTTCTGGAACCGTGGGGATTGATGACGTCAGCGCTGACAACATTCTGAACCATCAGGAACTGTCGGGGCCGAACGTCACGATCACGGGTCTTGTGGGCGGCGATGCGCAGGTTAATGATCCGATCAACTTAACCATTGGCGGGCATACGTTTCATGGCAACGTGACTAAGCTGAACAACGGTGATCTGGGATATCAGATCGCTGTGGATTCAGCCACTCTGCGCGCCAACACGTCAATCAAGGTTGAGCTTACCGGGCATGATGCGCCTGGGAATTCATTCACGGCACAGTCCACGCATACTTACTCGGTTGATGAGCACGCCAACGGCGCGATTACCATCCATGACAGTATCGCAGGCGACAACACCGTGAACCTGCAAGAATCGCAGTCGGACACGTTGATCCGCTTTACGGTTTCAGGGGACGCACATCCGACGGACGTTGTCACGGTCAGCATCAATGGTCACGACGCGGTGGCCACACTGATCCCCGGCACCTCCAGGGATTATCAGATTGCGGTTCCGGGCACGTACCTGCATGAAGGCAACAATAACGTTGAGGTGAAAACGACATTACACGATGACGCCGGAAATACGCTGGAGGTGACGAATCATAAAAATGTGGTGCTTGATACGCATACCGATGCCAGCATCGTGGTGGACAAGATAACCGGGGATAACCATATATCCGCGGCCGAATCGCAGTCCGGCATTATGCACATCACCGGCAGCGTGACAGGTGATGTGCACGCTGGCGATCATATCAACGCGCTGGTTAACGGCCATGATCACGATGTGGTGGTGTATCTGGACAATAACGAGCTGCGCTACGACATTGCTGCGAACGTTTCTGAATTTCATGGCGGTCATAACAGGGTCATGGTGAGCATTGAAGCGCATGATAATCACGGCAACGTGGCGCTATATGGGCAGCAGGTTGATGTCATGATGGACGATCCGCTTTCACACAAAGGGCACACGGCAGACAAGGGGCAACATGCTGCTTTTCAACAGGCACTGCACAACCTGTTTGATGACAGTACGTTGTCACTGCCTTACGCGCCTGCGGCAACCGCGCACGGCCAGACGGCGGGCGCATTGAGTGCTGACGATAAAGCGCAGAGCATTCTCGCTAAGGTCGATCTCAGCGATCTGGCGCGAGAACTGCACGAAGGCGTCGATATTGCGAAGTACATTCAAAGCGGCGGCGATCACCAGTTTATCGCCAGCCCGGCGAAGGTCGCGCACGGGATGGCTCTTGCGCTTTCTACCCCGGTGAGCGGAGATTTGCATTCTCCGTCCTATTCGCTGGATCACCTGATAGCCAAACCTGAGCAAAATCACAATCACTAGCGTATGTTCACTGCCCTGTGTCAACAGGGCAGTGGCATCTCATCGATAAGGCAACAATATGAATTCTGTTCCACCAAACGAAGAGAGCGGCAAAAGCTGCGAAAATGACCCGCAGCAGCCTTTAGCCATGCTGCAAAAAAGCGATCTGGAGATGGTGCGTGTACTCGATGATCTGATTTACCTGCTAATCCGCAAAGGCGTGATCGCCATTACCGATCTACCGCCGATGGCGCAGGTTAAATTGATGAATCGTGCAAACGCACGTCAGGAGCTTGGCGGGTTAGAACAACTGCTCGGTGGCGATGACAGTATTTTTTAGCTGACGCAGGCAGTCAGTTTCCTGGCCGGATAAGCGAAGCGCCATCCGGCAACATACAAGCGTATCAAGGCTTCCTGCGTTTATCACAGCGGCGCGGGTTCACCTAATAGTTGACCCATTGCGCCATCGACACCTAACTCCCGCAGCACCTTAAGTTCGCCTTCCGTTTCAACGCGTTCGGCAATTAGCGGTAAGTCAATATTGCGCGTGGCGTTGCATAACACTTCAATAAATAAACGTTTATCGTTTTCTTTATCAATGTTGCGGATATAGCTGCTGTCTATTTTCAGGTAAGCAAGCCCCCACTGTGACAGATGACCGATCATATCGAAACGGCTGCCAAAGTGTTGCAGACCCAGCGCGCAACGATGCTGGCTTACGGCTTTCACAAACACCGCCATTTGATGTGGCACAGGCAGTTGGTTTTCATCCAGTTCCAGAATCAACTGGCTGGCTAATCGCTGTGAATACCGTAGCGGATGGAGCAGATCAGAAATGGTGACCGCGCTGGCGACAGAACTGCCAGAAATACTCAGCGCTAATTTTCCCGGCGCGGTTTTTAATTGGTTCAGCGTCAGCTTCAGCATTACTTTATCAAGGCGATGGCTCCAACCAAAGCGATGGATCCACGGCAGGAAGCGCCCGGCGGTAATGGTGTTGCCCTGCTCATCAATAATTCGCGACAGTACCTTGTAATGCAGGATTTTTTCCGGCTGGCGGCAATCCACCACAGGTTGATAAACCAACTGGAACTGCTGATTTTCCAGCGCATGCTCCAGACGAACAAACCACAAATGCTGGTCTTCAGTAGCTGCTGGTAACTCTGTGCCAGGCCCCACCTGGTGGTCGGTATGTGTTTCTGATTCCACCAGCAGGCGATCGGCCTGAATCAGCAATGATTGCGCGTTATCTCCGGCGCTAAATGGCACCATGCTGGTATAGGCGACCGGTTGTTGGTCTGACATTCCGGTGGCGTAAAAGGCCGTGAGTTTCTGGCTCAGTGAGTTGCACATATCCAGCATTTCATCGTGCGTAACGCCAGGACAGAGCAGGGCGAATTCTCCGCCGCGAATGCGGGCGAGCGTGCTGTCGAGAGACGCATATTTTTCTCTGTGCGCGTTTAGCAGGTTAGCGATGTTGAGCAGCAGCTTATCAGTATGCGGTCCGCCGAAACGCTGATTCAGGCCACCTAAATCCTGAACGCGGAGCAACATCAGGTATCCCGGCGCCGTATCGGCATCGCTCAGTCGCACCTGAAGTTGCATATCAAACGCCCGACGATTGGCAACACCGGTCTGGCTGTCGAGATAAGCTTCATTATGCAGACGTTCGCTGTTGACGGCTTGCTCTTCAAATAATGACTTGAGCTTTGCAGCCATCAAATTCATCGCGCCAACCACCCGGCGTAATTCCGGCGTTTTGGGCAGCTCTTGTAGCGTCAGAAACTCGCGGCGGGTAATGGCTTCCGACTGCTTTGCCAGATAATTGAGCGGGCGCAGGAGCTTACGCAGCAGCAGAATGCCAGCGATTAAGCAGGCGAAGCTGCATGACAGCATCCACAATAGATTACCTAATGTGTTGTCCCACAGGCGCTGTACCGCAAAGAGAGGATCGCTGGTGACTTCCACGCGCGCTGCTTGCTTCCAGCCGCGCATAATCGTCGCATCGCCGGTTTGCGGGGTGACATCCACCAGATCAACAAACCAACCGGGGACATCAGGAATGGACGCCGTCGCGCTACGCTCAAGCATAATCTTGCCGTTTTCCAGATTAACGATACGAATCTTTTTGTAGTAGCCGCTATCGAAAATGGAGCTGACCATGAGTTCGATCATCGCTGGGTCGTTGACATTGGGCGTCAACGAAACGCCCAGCGCGGTTGCCGCATCCTGGGCATGCGAAAGGAGTTGGTTATTGGATTGATTGCGAGAACTCTTCAGCGTCACAATAAAATTGCCGCTAAACACAACCATCATAAAGAGAGAGATTGCCAGGAGTAACTGTTTAAAAAGAGACACAGGTGATTCCTATTTATCCATCGGGAAGCCCTCTTCCCGCATTTTGGTGAAAACTTGCTGCCAGCGAGAAAGTCTCTTGCTGTCTCCAACACGTTGATTGTTCTGGTTGCCCGGAAGCCATAGGCCATTGTTGTTAAAGGAGTAAACAGGTAATAAATCCATACGCTGCGTTGCAGGTGAAATGGTGCTCGTCAGGCTATCGAGCACCAGAGGGATCGCTTCAGGCGTGGCATACCAGGTCAGCACCATATGCGCCCGGTTATAGCGCAGAGCCTTGACGTAGGTGATGCGCAGTTTGTCTTCGGAGACGCCTAACTGGCGGAGGGTGAAATATTTGGCGATTGCGTAATCCTCACAATCCGCCTCGCCTTTGCGTAACGACTCAATGGGGGTGGCCCAGTAATCCACGTTATGCCAGACATCAATATCTTCGGCATAGCGGATCTTATCGTTAAAGAATTGATTTACGGCGCGTAATTGCGTTTGCTCGTCGGCTTTGTGCAACTGGATCAGAAGTTGTTGCCAGGCGTTGATCCGCTGTTGCGCTTCTGGGGTGGAAGGGCCGTAAAGCGCATCGGACTTCTGCAAAATATTGGCAAAATCCCAGGCCGCGCGCAGGGAATGGATCGATAGCAATAACAGCAACGCCCCGGGGATTTTCCACAGGCGAAGCAGGCGGCGGCGTAAACAGCGGCTGATAATATTCAATTGTTATTTTGACAGCTGCCTGGTGATGGGTTTTTCAACTTCTCGCAGGACCACGGAGACAGCCACTTGTTGCGTAGTTGCGCGTTGACCGGCGAGGCAAATATATCTTTCAGCGTACTGTTAACAAACGTCACAAACTGCGGATCGTTTTTCCTCATCATAATGCCATAATGCATATCGTTGCCGATGCTCTCGCTAGACACGCTAAATAATTCAGGTTGTTCGCTATGGCTGATTAGTGGCCAGGCCAGAATATCATCGACAAAAAAAGCGGCAGATTCATTATGCGCCATTTTATTAAATGCGCCGTGGATGGTCGGGGCGGTAATTATCGAAATATTAAGATGTTGCTCTCTGTTCGTTTTATTGAATTCCAGCAAATCTTTTGAGCTTCCGGTCAGGCTTACCGTGCGCCCCTTGAGATCGGCAAGCGAATGGATGTTATTTTTACGTAAAGAGATGATGCGCATTTTGGCAACGTAATAGTCGGTAGAAAATGACACGCTGGACATCCGCTCTGGCGCATTGGTATTAACGCTGCAGTCCATATCTATTTTATGTGAGCTTAATGCGGCGAACCGTTCGCCAAAGTTCACAGGAATATAATTAATGGTTAAGCTGTTGAGCTTCAGGTACAGGCGTAACTTATCGGCAATCATCTTACATACCGCGATGGTATACCCCGTGACCTTGCCATTGCTGTCGGTAAATGAGAACGGCGGCAGCTGTCGATAACCCACGTTTAGCACGCTGCTGTTCTGAATATGGTCGAGCGTTGCGGCATTCTGCTGCGCCATCAGCGTGGGAGAGATGATGATGCCTGCCAGTAAAATAAGCCATTGCACCGTGCGTTTCACCCATGTCGTCCCTCGATTAATTATATTTTTCATAATCAAAACTGATCTTCTTTTTAGCAGCCGTTAGTGCTTTCAGGTTATCTGACATAGGAATGTTCAAATTAATGGCTTTCGACGGAATCGGCGACTGAAACCATTTGTTATACAGCGCAGTAAATTCGTTGCTGGTCATCAGCGAGGAGATTGCACCGTCAACAAACGCTTTAAATTCTTTATCGTGTAACGGGAGTAACAAGCCTGCTGGCAGTGGTGCGCTAAGCGCAATGTCGGAAAGTTCATAGTCTTCAGGGTTTGCCGTTTGCGCAATCATCCCTTTGAGCAAAACCGTGCTGGAAATGAGCGCATAATATTCGCCATTTTTCAGTTCATTAAAGGCCGTAATATTATTCGTGTCGAGCTGGATGTTAATATCCAGGTCATTGGCGACATTCACTTTTTGCAACTGCTCAACGTAAATTGTCCCGCTTTTTACCAGCACGCTGTGCCCGGAAAGTTGCGCCAGGTTGTTGTTGCTTTCATTTTTTCGCATCACAAAGCGAGTGCTGGAAAAATAAAACGGCAGCGAGAATTCGCTAATGCTGTGGCGGTTTTTTGAATAAAAGGCCGGGATACACATGATGTCTGCCATGTGATTTTTAATCAGCACAAACTGCGATGCCGAATTGGTTTTTACCCACTCGATTTTCAGGTTTTTGAGCTGAAGTTTTGTTTTGAGCGCGCTAACGATACTGTTGCAAATATCAATGGAGTAGCCTGCGGGGGCGTTTCCGTTCTGCCAGGAGAAAGGAAATGCATCATCCTGATAACCGAGGGTGATGGTTTTCTTATTGGCGATCTGCTCCAGCGTGTGCAGTTGCTGCGGAGTGCTCGCCATGCACGGCATCTCCAATACCATCAGCAGGAAAATCCCCACCAGCATGCGCCAGGCCAGGCGAAGGATGTCAGACATTGCAAAGCCCTTCATCAATGACCTCTTCGGTAAACGCGGAAAGTACCTCACGCTCGCGAAGTGGGTAGCTAAAGAAATAGCCCTGGACATTCTGGCACCCAGTATCGCGCAGAATGTCGCGTTGCTGCGCGGTCTCCACCCCTTCGGCGGTAACCGACATCTCGTACTTATGGGCAAACTGGATCAGCATCACAATCAAATACTGGCTGGCATTATCTTGCTGCAGTTTGTCGACCAGCGTGCGCGCGATCTTGATGCGCGTGAAAGGGTAGATCAGCAGGTAATCCAGAGCTGCGTAGCCGGTGCCCAAATCGTCCATCGCGATTTCGATACCCAGAGCGCGGATCTCTTGCAGTACGGGTAACGCAATCGACTTATCCAGTTTCTCGGATTCTGTAATTTCTATTTCAAGGCGTCCGGCTGAAAGCTGGCTGATGCGTAACGCATCTTTGATAACGTCAACCAGCCCCGGGCTGTGCAACTGGTAGGCGGATATATTCACGGCAATCCTGATGCGCTCCGGCCATTTGGAGGCGGCTTCACAGGACTGACGAATAATCCATTCGCCTAAGCGGACAATCAGACCGGAACTCTCGGCGATGCTGATAAAATAATCGGGGTAAATCAGGCCCTTGGTGGGGTGATTCCAGCGGATCAGCGATTCATAGCCATAAACGCTTTCATCATCCAGATTAATAATGGGCTGGTAATGAAGTTCGAACTCTTTGTTATCAATACCATCAATGATTTCCTGATTAATAAACAGGCTGTGGGTTTGCTTCATGACCATGCCGTCTTCAAAGAAATGGAAGCAACCGCGACCATGATGTTTTGACGCGTACATGGCAAGGTCGGCATTGATCATCAACGTCGAGGTATTATTGCCCTGCCAGGGGGCGGTAGTAATACCGATGCTACAGCTGATCGAAAAAGTATGGGTACTCCAGGTAAACGGGGTACTCAGCGCGCGGATGATACGTTTCGCCAGACGATTCGCCTCCCTGATGGCGTTGTCGCTGACATGTTGCAGGATGGCGAATTCATCACCACCCAGGCGCGCGGCGATATCATTGGGTCCCAGCAAGAGCTGCAGACGCTGAGCAACGCTAATGAGCAGTTCATCGCCCGCCTTATGGCCGAAGGTGTCGTTCACCGGTTTGAAGTTGTCGAGGTCAATCAGCAGCAGGTTGAACGATTTTTCTTCCTGATGAAGTTCATTCACGCGCTTATCTAACGCCTGGCCAAACGAAACGCGGTTGGGTAATCCGGTCAGCGAATCGTGGTGGGCCATATGCTCCATTTTTTGCGACATTTCATGCATGCGTTGCAGATAGCCGCGCTCTTCCATGGCGACGCGCAATTTTTCAATCGCCCCCGCCAGATGTCCAATCTCATCATCCTGGTCAAGGTAGGGGGTAATACAGTCCGTCTCTTCATGGGCGATGCGGGTGAGAGAGTTAATCAGCAGCGGAACCGGGCGGAATAATCTGCGCATAAACATCGTTACCAGTGCCAGCGTCACCAGTAAAATCAGGACAAAAATGATACTGCTCTTTTTCAGCATCGCATCGTAGGTTGCGTACAACTCACTTTTTTTACCGATGCTGCTTATCAGGCTCCCGAGGATCTCACCGGAAGGCGTCAAAATAGGTATGGCGCTGATAAAGCACTCTTCGCCGTTAATCTGGGCGAAGCCAACATAGTAATTGACCAGCACATCGCGCGGCAGGCGACCGGAAAAGGTGATGACTCCTTCGCCATCTTCTGACCTGTTGTTGATGCCAATAAATCCTTTCTCGGGCGTATAGAGAAACAGCCAGGTGGGGTTATGAGTCTGGACTGATGCCAGTGCCAGGACATCGACCGGGTTATAACCGGTTTGCATAATGGAGTCGGCGTCGCCGATCTGTCTGTCGGATACGATGCGGGATATCTGCCCGGTATTGCTGGTTTCAACCGAAACGGTGGTATACACGCTACGGATGATGTAGGTCATAATCTGTGCATTCGCCTCAGCCCGTTGCACCCACTGCTGATAAGAAAAGTTGTCTATCAGGCTCCAGTTGGTAAAGGCGCCAGCGCTAAAAGCAATAATGATACCTGTTAGCAAAAATTGCGTTATTTTGCCAGTGATTGAATGTTGCCACCCTTTTATTGCTTTAAGGGAAAACAGAGATTTTGCCACGGATTATGCTAATTCCTGAAAAAAGAGTGCTCGTTGCTGAATTTAATTTTTGTTATTACTTAATGAAATACCGCTGCTACAAATAAGTAGATGAAAGATATGAAATGCAACGACGTAACAAATAGCTAACATTGAACCATGCAGAGTAATGACAAAAATAACGGTATGCGAATATAGATAGTGCAGTTCTTTTCGTCAACAAGCAAAATTGCACATAAAAATACATTTTTCATCAGGTGCAGCGTACGCTATTAAAGTTGACATTAACGCCGTCTGAGAATGCTTTTTGTGCGTACTGGTTGGAGGTGTTGGGAAATCACGATAGGTAATTTGATTTTTTTACGCAGCATCAATGAATTAGCTTTTCTCTTATCGCGTATCCGAATGATTTTATCTCGACGAGATGTCCATTTTTGTCTATACGTGGGTGTTTATTTCCTGATGTGAACTGCCTAAGATGCTCGCTTCAATATAGAACATTATTTTATTTTCTCAGTGCGCGGTCAATGTTGACAATTTTGTTATGGTTCATCGACTGACCCAAAAGGATTTGTTTGTGACATTCGAGTCTGGATTAAAGTCCTATTGGTATAGTGCATGACGGATAAATTGGTTTGGACGCGATAATAAATACATATACTGCAAAAAACATTCGGAAATGGTGTCTGCCACTTGTTTTACCGGGCCTTTTTTACCCACTGGCACAATATCTTAACGGTTACTGTATTTTCAATAATAATATTTTAACAGTTTACGATCTCAAACTCGCCGTATTTTCCGCTGCCTTAGTCCTGTTTGGTTTTCGGGTATTGCCGGGATTCATGCTATTCATGGCGCTCATGTTTGCGGTCGGTCCACAAAGCGAACGAGTGGAAGCGTTGTGCCTGATTATGGCTTCGACCTTAAGCTACGCTATTTACCGCCAGGCGACGGGAAGACGCAGTTGCGCCAGTTTTGGTCGTATAAAAATTAGCCTGAATCGTCTGATCTGGCTATGCGGCTTCAACATATTGCTGTATCTGGTGTTGAGCAGAATATTTGCGCTGTTCGTCGCACACGGCCATCGCCCGGATGTGGATAGCATTCCGGTGATGAGTCTGGAAATGCTGGTGCGTATTCAGGGGATCATCAACGGCTGTCTGACGGGCATTCCCTTTATCTACAAGATTTATCGCATCATTCGTCGACCGTCTTACCTCTTTACCTTTATCAAGGCGATTGCCTTTCAGTGTAAAGGCAATATCAGTGCCTGTGGCATTGGCTTTTGGTGTGTCCTACTGATTTTACTGATGTTTTGTTTAACGTCGCCGCATAATCCAAATATCTTTTTCTCTTTCTATAGCCTGATCCTGCTGTTTCCATTGATGTTGTGGGGGGCGATCAAGATTGGTCACTCGTTCACCATGCTGGTGTGGACGGTCGTACTGATTATTTTAGGTAAGCATAACGACAGCTATATCGCCAGCGACATTAACTTCATGCTGCATCAGGCGCTGGTTTCAACGCTGATCTTTGTTTTTTCCCTCACCATTGTGATCATGGGGGCGCTGGCAAAATTTACCCGCCAACGGTTTAACCAGGTTCTATTGCTGGGGCTGACTGACCCGATGACGGGCATGGCGAACCTGCGCGCGCTGAAGACGGAGTTGTTTACCACTGAACGCGCGACCGTGTGCCTGATACAGATCCCCGAGCTTGAGCTATTTTCGCGTCGCTATGGTTTTCATTTTCGCGCCCGCTACCAGAAAATTCTTGCGGAGCACCTCCAAAGGCACCTCGTCAAAAGCGAAAAGGTCTATTACCACGCGGGCTACGATCTGCTTATCCGACTCGAAAATAGCACCTGGGAGCGGTTATGCGACTTATACCAGGCCGCCAACAGTTTCCGCCTGTTTTATAACAACCATCGGCTGGGTTTTCGCAGCGGCTTGGGCTACTGCCTGATTAACGATGTTAGCGATGATGTCTACCAGCTGGTGGGTAAACTCGGCATGGTTGCGGGGTTATCACTGACCAACGGCAGACCGGAAAACCTCGAAGCGCAGCACAGCCGGATCCTCGGCAATCACATTGTTGATAAAACAGAAATCCGTACCGCGTTGCAAAATGCGTTGGATAACAATGCGTTTGTCCTGATGGCCCAGCCGATAGTCAGTACCAACGGTGAAGAACCGTATCATGAGATATTGATCCGTATGCTTAACGAGCGGGGGGAATTCATTCCACCGAACAGTTTCCTGCCGGTTGCGCATGATGCGGGGCTGGCGCCGGATATCGATCTGTGGGTTATCGAAAACACCCTGAAATTTATGTGTAACCATCCGCAGCACTGTTTTTCCATTAACCTCGCGCCAGTGACGGTATGTCGATCAAATATTGTCACGCAGATAACCCAGCTTCTGCACGACTACGCTGTGGAACCGCAGCGGATTATTTTTGAGATAACGGAAGCCGATACGCTTTCAGATAAAGAACAAACTGTTGAAACCCTGCGTTTAATCCGCCAGTTGGGGTGCCGGGTGGCGATTGATGATTTTGGTACTGGGTTTGCCAGCCATGCACGTTTGATGAATATCGAAGCCGATATCCTGAAAATAGATGGCTCTTTTATTCGACGGATCACCGAAAGTGAAATCAGCTACTACATCGTCGAGTCATTCTGTCGCGTTGCCGAAATGAAAAATATGCAGGTCGTCGCTGAATTTGTTGAAAACGCCACGATTCAGGCGTGCCTGGAAAAAATGGATGTGGGGTGGTTACAGGGATATCACATTGGCAAGCCTATGCCGCTGATCACGCTGGAAACGCATCGTACGAACACCTTACGACCAAAAAAGTAATTTCTTCTCAGGTAGAGAATAAAAATCATGAGTGACCTTATCAAAGTGAAAAATCGAACGACGGATACTACCGGTGAGGGACTGCGCGCGCGACTGATATCCTGGCTACACAATATCCATCCAGGTGTGGCGATGAAGCTCGGTATGATTTTGGTGGTTTGCATCGCCACGTTGCTGATTGGCGCCTCTTTTATATTATCGTCTTATCTGTCCAGAGAGCTGCAGGTGAATGCGCTGGAGATGATTAAAACTAACACCCGTATTTTTCATAACAGTATTGCGAATGAATTTCAGCGAATTAATAAGGATGCGGAGCATTACAGCAATGTTTACATTAATAACTACCAAAACGTGGCGAATAAACCGCTGCGCTACATGGACTCCGCTGAATTAAAAGCTGTATTGAGCAACCCCAATACCAACGCGCATTTCACCGAATTAACCAGTGTATTTGCCAGTACGTTTATTCTGCAAGGCGAGCAGTTTGTGCGCGTCAGCAGCACCTTGCTGGCGAGTTCAGGTAATACGGCAACAGCAACGGCATTGGGGCATGACAACCCGGCATTACCATTATTATTGAAAAATAAACCTTTTTCCGGTGTGGTCACGCTGTTTGGTAAGCAATTTATTAGCCACTACGAACCGATTGCCGATAAGTATGGTCAGGTGATTGGGGCAGTTGCGGTGGGCTTTGATGTCAAACAAAGTCTGCAACCGATCATCCAGCATTTATTGAGTGTACGTATTGGTAAAGATGGCTACGCCTACGTGCTCGATGCCGGATTTGAACCGGGTCGGATGCTGGTTCATCCGTCGCTGGGTCACCAGCAGGTGATTAATATCACCGATGCCAACGGTTATAAGCTCTTCGCCGATATGCTCGAACATAAAAATGGCATCACCTATTACAACTGGGTGAGCGGCTATGGCACACCGCCGAAGACCAAAGTCGCCGTCTATGAATACGTAGAAGGGATCAATTGGATAATCGCGACCACCAGCTATGTTGATGATGTCGCCAAGAGCAGCAATTTGGTACGCAACGGCCTGTTGCTGTTCACCGTCTTGCTGTTGCCGATTATTTTACTGCTGATTGCCGTTGCCAGCCGTTTTCTGATTTCTCGCCGCTTAAACCGCGTACTGGGGATTGCCCAGACCATTGCGGAAGGTGACTTGACGGTGGATGTTCAGGTCGATCATCACGATGAGATCGGCGAACTTTTGAGTGCGGTAGAAACGATGCGCCAGCGCCTGCATTCGCTGGTGGGCGGGATGGTTTCTCACGCCAGTTCGGTACACCAGGCTTCCCTGCATATCACTGAAGCGGTAGATGGGCAGGCGTCCACCAGCGTGGAAACGTCCTCTTCGGTGGCTGAAATTACCTCAACCATGGAAGAGTTGTCCGCCTCATCGACGCAGATCGCCGAACACTCGCGGGCTGTTGTGGATATTGCCAACCAGACACTTGAGGATTGCAATAAAGGCTCAGAATCGATGTCGCAATTGCTGATGCGTATGGCGGATATTGATACCGACAATCAGCAAAACATGCGTGAAATTATGATGCTCGGCAATAAATCGGCGGAAATCAGCCGGGTGATGGTGATCATTAACAGCGTCGCGGATCAAACGAAATTGATCGCCTTTAACGCGGCGCTGGAAGCCGCCAGCGCCGGAGAAGCTGGTAAACGCTTCTCGGTGGTAGCGGCTGAAATCCGTCGTCTGGCCGATTCGGTGACCGAATCAACGGTTGAAATTGAAAATAAGATCAGTGAGATCCAAAATGCGATTAACCGTCTGGTGCTGAACGCGGAAAAAGGCGGCGAGAGTATTAAAGCAGGCGCCAGGGCCTGTAAAGTCAGCGCCGAGCATCTGAACGATATCGTTGTTACGGCCGAGCAAACCTCGACGGCGGCGCTGCAAATATCGCTATCAACACAGCAACAGAAAACGGCGAGTAATCAGGTGGTCATGGCGCTGCGTGAGATCGTTGTTGCCAGTAACTATACCTCGCAATCTATCAAAGACATTCTGGTTGTCAGTCAGGATATGACACAACTGTCGAAAGCGCTGAAAGAGGCTTCGTCCTCATTCACACTGACGGAAACGGATGCATGAGTAGCGGCAACATTCGGGTGCTGATCCTTGACCTTGACAGCGTATCGCGTAATGCGTTGGTCAGGCAACTGGAAGAGCACCCGCATATTAAGGTGGTGGGACAAGCTGCTCATCGCAGACAGGCGATTCGACTGGTGCAACAGCTGATGCCCGACCTGTTGATCCTCACGCTGGATACCTCGAGCGCGGATAACGTCGAGGTTGTGGAAACCATCATGGCGACCAGTGCTATTCCCATCCTGGTTATGCGATTTTGCCATGAAAACCAATGGGATGACGATTACATTTCTCGTGGCGCACTGGCGGTGCTGCACCATAGCAGCGATTTCACACTCTCAACCGATGCGCTGCACCGCAAAGTGGAATTGCTGGTCGGCGTGAAGGTGATTCGCCATATCAAAGGATTACGCCATCCAACCGAACCGATAATGCCGCCTGTACGACCGATAATGGACATCGTACAGACGCCGCAGGACTGGCCTTTTGTGCTGGCAATTGCCTGTTCGACGGGCGGGCCGCAGGCGTTGAGTAAACTCTTGCAGGCTCTACCCGCGACGTTCCCGTGCCCGGTGCTCATCGCGCAGCATATTGCCGACGGTTTCGCCAAAGAGATGGTGCACTGGCTGGACAGCGTGACCGATCTGAAGGTGCGACTGGCGCAGGAAGACGATCGGGTGGAAGCGGGGTATGTGTATATATTGCCGCCGGAGCAGCACCTGATCGTCAAAAGCAACCAGCGTTTAGCGGCGATCCCCAGACAGGAAAGCGATGTTTATCATCCCAGCTGCAATCTGCTGCTGGAGTCGGTGGCTGAGGTGTTTCGTGAAAAGGCCGTGGGGCTGATTATGACGGGCATGGGCAGCGATGGCTGCCGTGGCATTGAGCTGATTTTCCGCCGTGGAGGAAGGACGCTGGCGCAGGATGAAGAAAGCTCGGTGGTATTCGGTATGAATAAGAACGCGATCGACAAGCAACTGATACACCGTACGATCCCGCTGGACGGTCTGGCGAAGGTGCTGCTTGCGATGGCTTTTCACGGGCTTGTTGAGAGTAAATTGCCATGATCCCCAATCTTCCTGATTATGCCCGGTTGATCAAAGAGCGGGTGGGCTTGCACTTTGATAATGCAATGGAAGACTTGCTGAAATCGGCGCTGAGTCGGCGTATGGGCGAGCGAAAAATCGCGGATTACTATGAATACTATGAACAACTGCGTATTTCGCAGGTTGAGTTCGATAGCTTCATTACGCTGATTACGATTAACGAAACTTACTTTTTCCGTGAAAGCGATACGCTGGATTTAATCTGCGACAAATGGGTTCCGCGTCTGCTGCAACAGCGCAGCGGCCCGGTACGCATTCTGAGTGCCGGATGTTCATCCGGCGAAGAGGCCTACTCGCTGGCGATTAAGCTACATGAACAATACCGCGACGCTATGACTCAGCAGATTGAAATCTACGGCTGCGATATTGACCCGGTTATCTTGGCGAAGGCCCGAAACGCCAGCTATTCAAGCTATTCGTTTCGCGGCGTCGAGGCGAGTATTCAGCAGCGCTACTTTACCCGTTCGGGCAACCTCTACCGGCTGCATGATGAGATTCGTGAGAAAGTCTCGTTTCACCGCAGCAATATTGTCAAAGAGCAACTGCTGCCAGGCGTGGACATCATTTTGCTGCGCAACGTGTCCATCTATTTCGACACGCCAACGCGCCGTGAATTACACGCTAATTTGCTGAAGATGCTGCAGCCGCAGGGAGCCTTATTTTTTGGCAATGCGGAAACGCTGGCCAACAATTTCGACATTCTGAAGCTGGAGCAGGAAGAGGGGATTTTCTATTTTTGCCCCCATCGTGAAGCGGCAAGGAGCGCCCCCGTCCCCAGGCTGGCGGTACGCGTTTCGCCGCCGAAAACATCGCTCAGGTATGCACCTGACGAGCTGCTGGCGCCGCAGTGTGATGACTGGCTAACGAAGGCGCGGGCCTGTCTCGATGAAAAATGTTTTTCTGAAGCCAAAAAATGTATCGCCTGCGTATTACGCGACGATCCCCGTAATCAGGATGCGCTGTTGATTCAGGGGGTGATTGCCCTTGAGCAGCGGGAGTTTTCTCAGACGGCGGGAAACGCGCAGAAGATCCTCGCGCAGGATGAGTGGTCGGCAGAGGCAAAAATGCTGCTGGGGCTGGCGACGATGTGGCAACACCAGACCCAGCAGGCCATCGCCTGGTTCAAGCAGGTGGTTTATCAGGAGCCCGGCTACTGGCCTGCACATTATTATCTGGCCGAAATGTACCGGCAAAGCGAGTTACGTCAGCCCGCTCAACGGACTTATCGCGTGGTGATGCGGTTACTGAACGACGAGATAAACAATCCGTCCTCGGTTTGTCGTCTACGTTTGCCAATGGTATTTCCTGGCAATACGTTTCGTTTCCTGTGTGAACATCAACTGGCGCAATTCGCCCATCAAAGTGGCTAATAAGAGCGATTATGGCTATCGATCTGAAAAAATTCGTTCTGCGCTTTATTGATGAAGGGAGAGATCATTTGCAGACGATCAGCGAAGGGGCGTTTCTTCTCTCTGCTGATGAACATACCGACGCCTGGATAGGCGAGATGTTTCGTGCTGCGCATACCCTGAAAGGGGGGGCGCGGATGCTGAAACTGCAAAGTATTGCCGATGTCACGCATCATCTTGAGGATGTATTGAGTGAACTGCGTGATAACAAACTGACACCGGACAGGGCGTTGGGCAATCTGATCCATGAGTCCGTGGAGTATCTTTCTGGTCAGCTTACCCAGCTTTTTGTCAATGAAGGGGATAATCAGTTACCACCGGCTGATGCCGGGCTGTGCGAACGTCTTGCCCGCGCCAGTCGGGGAGAGGACATCACGCTGACTGTCGAAACTGCCGGGGTAACAGAAAAACCGGTGGTCCCTACGCCTGCGACGCCAGCCAGTATGGATGCCGGTATTAAGCAGGCGGATTTCGTGCGGGTAAAGCTGAATAAGCTCGATGGCCTGATCGACATTCTGGGGGAGGTGCTCGCCGGACATGACCGCCTGGAACAGCAGATACAAAACCTGAGTCAGCTGGTACCGCGGTTACCGGGATTGAGTGCTGAACAGCTTCGCCAGCAAATCCATGACTTCAGCGCCCAGTTAAAAGAGAGTGTTCAGCTCCAGCATTTGCAGATGTTTGAACTATACGACGTGGCGGCGCGGATCCGCATGCTGCCACTTTCAACGTTGTTTGAACCGATTTCGCTGCAGGTTAGTGAGCTGGCTTCCACGCTGAATAAGCAGGTGGTATGCCGCTTTGTCGGCGGAGAAGTGGAAATCGATCGTCAGCTGATTGACCGCTTATCGGAGTCGCTGACGCATCTACTGCGTAATGCCGTCGATCACGGGATTGGTGAGATCGACGAACGTCTGGCGCTCGGTAAATCCACCCGCGGCACGATTACCATCACCACCCAGCAGGATGGCAGCGGGATACTACTGCGTATCGAAGATGATGGCCGTGGTCTTAACTATGATGCCATCAGCGCGAAGGCGGTCAGTAAAGGTCTGGTTCCTGCTTCAATGGCCGGGCAACTCTCCGAGCTGGAGTGTAATGAGCTGATTTTTCATCCCGGCTTTTCGACCAGCAAGATAGTCTCCGAGCTTTCCGGTCGCGGCGTTGGCTTAGATGTGGTGCGTAAAACGGTGGTGACTGACCTGCAAGGCGATTTGCAGGTTTATAGCTGCCCAGGGGTCGGAACCAGCTTTAACCTGCGGTTGCCTGTTTCGTTAACCATGATGCGAATTCTGCAATTTGAAGAGCAGGGACACCTGTTTGGACTGGCTGCGCAGTATGTGGTTGAGGTAGTGGAATGCACGGCGCAGGGGATTAGCGATATCGCCGGACGTCCTGCCATTATCTTGCATAACGAGTTTATCCCGGTGGTCTGCGCAGGCGCCTTGCTGGGTATTAATGGGCGCCAGAGCAGTTTTTCAACGCCTGGACAGCGATTAATCGTGGTGCAAAACCCGTACAGCAAAATGGCGCTGCGGGTGGATAAGCTGCTCGATGAACGCAAGATGATGATCAAACCGTTACCGAAGCATATGCAACAGCAGTCGCTGGTCTCCGGGATGGTACAAACGCCGGAAAACCAACTGGTCAGCATCCTGCACGTTCCCGCGCTGATGGCGATGGCGCAACAATCACGGCAAACCAGTACACCTGCTCCTGCCACGAGCGTAACGCAGGATGCATGGCATGTGCTGGTGGTCGATGACTCACTGAATACTCGTGAGATAGAAAAGAACGTGCTGGAAGCGCACGGCTATCAGGTGACACTGGCAGAAGACGGGCTATCGGGACTGCAAAAAGCGAAACTGACCCAGTTTGATGCCGTACTGACGGATGTCGAAATGCCGTTTATGGATGGTTTCACCTTCACCAAATCGTTGCGTGGGGAGAAAAACTACCAGCATACGCCAATCATCATCGTGACGTCCCGCGCGAAGGAAGAGGACCGGCGACGAGGGATTCAGGTGGGCGCGGATGCCTACATCGCCAAGGGCGATTTCGAGCAGGACAGTTTGATAAAAACATTAAAAATGCTTTTGTGCTGATGGCGCAAAATCGAGAGAGAAAATGCGAATTTTATTAGTTGATGATGATCTTTTTGCGGCTGAACTGGCAACCATATTTTTGCAAATGGACGGCTACGATGTAGTGATTGTGGAAAGCGCGATTTCCGCCCTGGCGTGCCTGGACTCGGATAGCAACATCGACCTGGTGATTAGCGATCTGCATATGCCAGAGATCAGCGGGTTGGATTTGCTGACGCTGTTACGCGCTCAGAATTGGGTTAAGCCTTTTATTTTACTGAGCGCCAATGAAGTGATGGCCAGCGACACTCTGTACGACCGTTGGGTGAAAAAAGATGAAAACCTTGCGGAAAATCTGGGGGCTGCTGTCAATGCGCTACTGCAACCGTCTGCGATTAACTGAATAAGCCTACGTGTTTGATGAAACAAGAAAATAAGCATATAGCGATGGCGGCTGCGCAGGAAAAAATAGCGCGTTTGCGCCAGGGTTTTTTACGCCGAATCCCAGACATGCTGGCACAAGCGGAAAGATTACTCGTTCAACTGGTCGCAGAGCCCAGCGAAGCCTGTCGCAAACAGCTGCATATTCTGCTGCACAGTATTCACGGTTCGGCGGGTTCCTTTGGCTTTAGCCCACTGGCGGATGCCTCAGCAGAAGGTGAGCGTTTACTTACCGAACCGGAAACAGAGCAAAGCCCGCTGCATTATGACGAGCTGCGGCGAATTATCAGGTGGTTGTATACCCTGACCCAGGAGCAGCTCAACCTGGAGCATCGTATCAGCGATACGGATTTCACTTTACCGATCACCGCGCAGCGTCCGGAAGAGGGATATGTTCGGCGGGCCAGTCAGCCTATCTACCTGTGCGATGATGACGTCGATCAGGTTGAGCTGCTCGCCACCCAATTGCGCTGCTTTGGTTTTACCTGTCATGTGTTCTCAAGCACCCAGGATTTTACTCAGGCCGTACTGTCGCAACCGCCTGCTGTGGTGATTATGGATGTCAGCTTTCCGGACAATGCCTACGGCGGGCCGTTGACGATGTCGGACCTGAAACAAAAAGTTGGCAAGGCCTTTCCGGTGCTGTTCCTCTCGTGTCACAGTGATTTTAACGCCCGGATAAATGCCATTAAATCCGGCTGCGACGGCTACTATGTTAAACCCGCATCTATCACCGATTTAGTGCAGGAGTTGCATCGTTTAACCCAACCGTCGCTGAAAAAACCGTATCAGGTGCTGTTGATCGATGATGAGCCTGCGGTGGCGGAATATAACGCTGAAATGCTACGCATGGCGGGAATGGAAGTACATGTGCTGGAGAAACCACACCATTTGTTGCACGTACTGAATGCGCAACCTATCGATCTGGTGCTGATGGACTACCATATGCCCGAGTTCAGCGGTGAAGAGTTGACGAAACTCATTCGCCAGATACCGCAGCATATTGGCCTGCCAATCGCCTATCTCTCCAGCGAGACCAACAAGCATGCGCAGCTTGGCGCAATGAGCATTGGCGCGGAGGATTTTATTCTTAAACAGGCCGACCCAGAGGAGCTTATCCGTGCCGTCACGATCCGCGCTGAAAGAATGCGCGTCCTGCGTGCCCGCATGTCACAGGACAGCCTGAGTGGATTATATAACCACTCGACGACTACCCATTTTCTCAAAAGCGCGATTGCCGAGTCGAACTACAGCGGTAATCAGTTCTGTATGGTGATGGTGGATCTGGATCGTTTCAAAAGCATTAACGACACCTACGGCCATGCCGTTGGCGACCAGGTTATTGTCGGTATCTCACAACTGTTTTCCCATCGCTTACGCAGTACCGATATC
>OKCP01000057.1_pt1 | contig 83050 bp, 102 predicted proteins | sample 1609981 | NCBI WGS metagenome assembly OKCP01 (sample SAMN04436604, study PRJEB24849) | human gut metagenome | biome: human gut; feature: NICU; material: stool | host: Homo sapiens | place: USA: Saint Louis, MO | collected 2009-12-11
ATTTTCTCCGTAAATACTAATTACATTTTTAGCCACTTTTTTTTGTTTATTTTTATTAAAATCAATAGATAATTTAGGGAAATTCTTATAATTCTGCACTTTCACTTTACTAAACATTTTAATTCCCTCCTTTAAGTATAATTTATCATACATTATGTCTTAATTAAATAGAATAAGCTTATTATTTGTCAATTTATTTTTATGTACTGCCCCTCTGAATGTTCTGAGAGATTTTTTTATCGTTTTGGAATGTATATGCACCACCATATATGAAATTTTTAAGACTCCTTCTAGTTATTATGATAATATTTTACTTGGAGGTGAAATTATGAAAGTAACAGGAGATGGATTATTAGGGTTGCTAGGATCCATCGTTGGAGTAATTGGTGCATACATCGTGGCTGTTTGGCAAAATAAAAGTGAGGCTAGAAATAAAATGATACTGGAACTGAATACAATCGAAGAAAGAGCTAATACAGTATTAAATTATACCTATGCAACCAACGAAAATTTAAACGTTGAATTATTTCCAATGCAAATAGAATTGACGCATCCTATGTTTGATTCTGTGGAGAAGATGAAGCGTATTTATCCTTTATTGAATCAAAAGATTTTACGCCTGATTGAGAGGCTCAATGTTCAAGTTCAGCAGTTTGAAATGACTTTAAACGGAGTGGTATTAGACCATCACAATAATCTTTTACCTCCTTCATATCACAACGATGATCCAAAATCTTATGTGTTAGTTCAAAGTTATATTTTTGGTAATCAACAAAAAGTAGTAGATGAATATAATGAACTAATAAAGAGGGTAAAACAAATAAAAAGATCCATTAACATTCCACTATACTTATTTTTTATTAGCAAATTTTCTTGGTACAAAGAGCCTCCTACTTTACATCTTTAAAAAAAAAGCCCATTTTTCAGATTATATGGGCTTTTTTATATTTAAATACAATCCTAGTTTTTATAATGTTAAATAAATATCAGAAATCCGCACATCGTTCACTGAGCCTTCACCGTTTGACTGATTACATCGGCGCAAAATAATATCAATCTTCTTCCCTTTCATCCAACTAGAATCAAAAGTAACATCAAAACCTAGCGCATCGCCACCTTGATATCCGTATGCCTTTTTGACGTCTGGACGAGCAATCCCTTGAGATTGGATACGTGTTAATTCTTTAGGTGTCCCGTGTTCCATTACCAGTACGTAAGCATAAGTTCCAATTGCACCTTGTGGTTTATCAGGAACCAACCAACCAGCTACACGAACTGTTTTATCTGTTACCTCTTTGAAAATATCTAGCTTGCCATAAGCATTTCCCTGATGCGTTGGCGTACTTGCTGATACTTTATCATCATGATTCTGATCTTCTGTACTGCCATCAGGTTTCAATGCGGGATTATCATAGTATTTCTTGATTTGTGAAATAAAGTAATCTTGCATTTGAACAGTGATTGCTGCAGGAACTGCTAACGTAGAATCATAGCCACAATGTTCCATCAGTGAACGCTTAGGACATTCAGTTGCTGAAAATTGATGATGGCATTTGACTGTGTTTCGGTTAACTGGCAATCCGTAAAAACGAAGATCCTCCGCTGCTTGCCAGAAAGCATTTTGTTCCGCTTGTAGGAAAACTGCTTTTGGTGTTTCCCGATTTCCACGCACTTCATATCCGATATAGCTATTATTACCATCAGAGTTAGCGACATGCCAAGCACGATTGTAAGTATCTTCTGTCCGAATAATCGTGTTTTCATCACAGTAATAATGAGCAAATCCTGCTTCTAACTGTTTATCGGTCATTCCTGCCAACCGATTCATTTCTTGTTCTGCAGTCGTGTTTGTCCAAGTATTATGGATGACTACACCCTTCACATCTCCTACACGTCTACCTGCTACACCACGACATACTGAATTATTGATAATATTGACCATTATTGTTTTCCTCCTAAAGTATTATTTTTGTCTTTTCCTTGTTCTTCAGATGAATCTTTTAATTTGCTGAATCGATCTTTCACAAAATCTGGAATCGGGATTCCTAGCTGACCTAAATTCTCGATCACCGAGATTCCATAAACAGCAATGTATGAAAGCACAAAAGCTGTTGCGACTCCTTCAAAGTTCATGATTTTAAGATAGGGATACGCAATCAGCACAAGCGCCACGACCAGCAAATGCTTTACTACCCCCATTAGTCCCTTAGTACTATTTGTTTCTTTTCCAGCAAGTCCTTTACAAACTCCTGTAATGATATCTGCAATGACAATCCAAACAAAAATTTGAATATAAACATTGCTTACTAGATTTTTAAACTCTGATAACAAAACTAAATTATCAATGATCACCATGTTTCCACCCTTCACTTTCTATTTTTGGCCATACAAAAAGCGCACTCGTTTGAGTACGCCTCTATTCTTCGCTATTAATAATCTCATCCGCTTCTTCTTCCGTAATACATAATGGAACAAATTCACGAACCTGTCCTTCTGTAAAACAGCCCCAGTCAAACATCATTTTCACATCGCTAAAACTAAACATACTACTCACCTCCTTCTGATTCTGGATTTAATTGCGCTTTAATTTCTGCAATATCCTTGCTGTTTTGAAGCGAAGCAAGCATTGTCTTTGAATTGATTTGTGCTAAACTATCAGCTTTTTCTTTCAATGCAGTATTTTCCTGTTTAATTGCTACATCGTTTAGCATGAGTTTGGCATTTAGCTGTTTTAGGTTGTCGTTTTCATGTTCCAGAGCCTCATACATCGCTTTGAGATTGTTTAAATCGTTGTGATCTAGTGCGTTCGCTAACACAATCCATTGGTTCAGTTTAGGATCAAACATCTGATCAGCGATTGTTAACGGTTCGCCATCAGCACGTACCCCTTCAAGTGGTGGCTGATCTGTGTAAGGAACGGATACAAGCATGTCGTCCAATACTTTTCCTGCATACTCTCCGCCAGTACGTCCGTATTTCCAAATGTTTTTCATTCGTTTCACTCCTAGTCTATATAGTATTGAATTGGCGCTAAAAACAAGTTGACTGTTCCCCTAAATGAAGGTAGACCGCAAACGCCGTTCGGTCGGATATAAGCCATCCCGCCATTGTCTAAAGTATTGCTACTTTGTGGTGGTAACAAGAATTGATACTCATAATTATCAGTTGGATTACTTGGTCTAAATCCTTCTGGAATCGTACAAAAATCTTGTGTACTTAGCGTGCTACCTTTTAATGATCCACGGAACATTACTAGTTTTCCAATTCTCCTGATTTGTCCCTGTTTGTTCCAGGAGTGGCCGTTGATCGCTGTTAGATTTACCCATCCAGTATCTTCTGGAACTGTAGCAACTTCTTTACCTGCAATCTGTAACCCATCCTCAAAGTTTTTTAAACCTTCAACTGACTGTGGTTCGGTCAAACTAACCGTATTATTCAAGCTTTTTTCAGTATATTCAGGTGTGATATCCCAACTGTAATCATTCGGATTGTTGCTGTCTTTCAATCCTTCACCGAAGTATTTATATTGCTCAATATTCGGGGTTCGTGTGTCGCCTTTTTCTAGTTTTATCCATTCTATTTTGACTTCACCTTTTGTTGATTGGGGCACTTGAAATATATTTATTTGATTTCTAACACCAGCGTCTATCATTTCTTTTGTTGGTCTAAAATTTAGTTGCCAAGTATCTGTTAACCCTTCAACAGGCATTAGGTTACCAGCGTGTTGAGACCCAGCTAGCAAATACAATCCAAAAGTCTGTGTGGCTGGTTTAGTGGCTTTCATTGTGATTACATAGTCTTGGTTTGCTTCATAGTATCCTTCTATATTACCTACATAACATTGGTACTCTGTAGTAGTTCGTGGCAAAGAATTTCCTACGTCTGTTCTTCTTATATTCTTACCCAGCGGTGTTTTTCCTAACCAGTAAGGATCATCCAATAAGTTAGGTTGATACGGTGTAGTGTTCGACCCTTCTTCTAACTTGATGTTATATCCAATATCAATTGAACCACGAGATGTAGGGTCTCCGCTTGCTCCAACTTGTGCATACCAAGAATGTGATACTCCTGCTGAAGATTGAACATTAAAAGAAGCAGAAATATTTGTGAATACTCCAACAGGAGTATCTTTAGGAACCATTGCAGTGATAATAACAATGGTTTGGTTATCTTTGTCTAAACATCTAAGTCTAATGAACAACCTCGACACGTCACCGGTATATGTTTCATTTATTCTTATAGGAATAGTTAAAGTATATCTTTTACCAACTGTCAATTTACTAAAATCATACCTTGACCATGGAACCATTCCTATACCTACAGCCATATCACCGTCAGCTATTTTTTCAGATGTTGCAAAAGTTCCATGTGGTGTAACTTTCGTCCATGCATTGTTTAACGAGAATACATTTCCATCATTAATAACTGGCGCAATATTCGGATTCCCCAAATAATCATAGTCCCCGAAGTCGATGCTGTTACTGTACATCTTTTTCAGCTTGCCGAGGTCGCCGATTTGCTGATTGGTTTGATTCATCTTGTCTTCAACTGCTTTAAGATTGTTTTGTGCCGATGTAACGTTTTGAGAAACGGTATCAATCTTAGTTTGAGTAGCTTGTAGTTGCTCTGTTACCTCGTCAACAGTTTGATCAATTGCTTGTGTGGCTCCCTGTACAAATTCATTTATTTGTTGGTTTGCCTTTTCAATCGTAGAATCCACATTTGTTAATGCTGCGTTAACAGCATCTGTCGCCTCTTGTTTGACCCCATCAAGTAGTTGTTGAAAGTCCTTAAAATAATATTCTCCATTCAATTGAACATCGCCATCAATGATAGATTTCTCAATATTAAAAGTAAACGCCAAATTGTCCGTATGACTACCATCTGGAAAATCAATATAAACATTGGCATCAACTTTACCCTCGTAAGAAAGTAACATGTCAGGAATCCGGTATTTTACAATCCCTTGCATGTAGCTTTCAGTAATGATCTGATTATCAAAAATTGGGAACTCCTTTTTCTCTTTCCCTTGATAGATGTACATAAAAAGACGAACAGTCGCATCGATTAAATCGGTCGGACTTCCGTCTTGATTTTCAATATTAAATTGTAAAACACCAGCATTTTTATCATAAGATTTAAAAGTAAAGCCTGTAATCTTGGTGGCACGACTAACTGGTTCTGTAGGTACGGTGATCTCACCAACTTTTCTGTCTGCCAAATCAATCCCTCCTTCCTACTTAACGCCTTCTATCTTGATGATTTGAATTTCTGCGTTTGTATTTTTGTGGTAATTCATATTTTCAGTGATTGCTACTTGGGCCGAACGCGCAATTTTATACCGTGTATCTGTCACACGTTCTAATTTCAATTCGTACATTTCCATTCCGCCGGCATCGTCGTATAGGTTCGTGAACATAACGACTGGACTGGTCACGTTGTCCGCCTCATATACTTGTCCGCCCCATCCGGCAATGTGGATGCGGATAGAGGTATAATGTTTCATACTGTCTGTTAAGTCGATTGTCGTACCTTTACCCGATTTCTCGCCTTCAAACAGTGTGAATGTGGTGACTAGCTTGCGAAAGCCCGGACTGTTATATCCGTTGTCTTTGCCGTGCGTACGCGCGATGTAGATGTTACCGCCGTAACCGTCAGATATCCAAATCAGCTTACGTTCGTTGTGTTCTTGCATGACGCCTAGTAACATGATTGAGCCATCGCCAAACATCGTGATTTGTCCGTTTTTGTACCATTGATTAGTGGTAGCGTAAAAGCCTGGTGGTACATCGTACACATTGGTGTATGTCCACCCTAGCTCGTTATCTTTCAAAGCAATGCCACGCGCATTCATCGCAATCTCTGGCGTACAAAACCCAGCGTTTAAAGGTGTAGCATCGACATGCGCTTGTTGCGGCGTACCATCGAAATGAATTGCTAATTGTTGTAAAATCCACTTGACAGATTTTTGCAATTTTTTAATTTCTTTTTCCACTGATGAAACCTCCTAATACGTGAAATTGCGATTAGTGTAGTGGCCCACACCTTGTACTTTAATCGTACGTTTTGCCGTATCAATTTGTACGTTTGCGAACCCTGCTTCATTCGCTGTGTTGTATTCCTCTTCGGAAGGAAAAGCTTTTGTTCCTACAATGATTGGCGTTGTACCTAGATATTTCACTGTTTCATAGTGCCAATGCCCCGCAAAGATTGCCGCAACTGTTCCGCGTCCTTTTGTTGCGAAGTTGTAAGTCTTTTGTCCCATAGGACTCGGGTTGTAACCGTTCATTGTATTGTAATCAATAGTTACGCTTGCTCCTTGTTTGAAGCCGTCTAGTAAGGTTCCTAGTTTCGTCACGTTTGCTACGTCGTTTTCTCTTTCCATAGGTACATGTCCTACAATTACAACGTGATAGCTTCTATCAAGTTGTTCTAACCATTGTCCAAAGGCATGCAATTGGTTTTGCCCTAGTTTTCCATGAGGAAACTCAGCACCGTTGTAATATCCAGAAAACTCGATGAATTTTCCTTGTGAGTTCGTATGATCTTCGAAGTCATCGGTATCGATACGGTAAATCGCAACTTTTTTGTTAGGGAACAAATTAGGGCCGTAACGGCTATCATATGCTACGGCAATATCCGATCCTGTCAACGAATCGAGCCGTGAACGTCCGTCGTTTGCGTATGGGATTTTACCTGTTTCGTGGTTACCACGGCAAAGAATGATCGGAACTTCTGCTCCTGCTGTCGCTACGCTAGCAAAGCGTTTCAACACGTGTAAGTTCTTCGCGCGTCTTTCTTGTTCGGTATAAGGATAAATACCCGACGCTGTTCCTCCACTGTATCCATCGATATTATCCCCGCCGTATACCATCGCGTCCGTAAAGGTTTCTAGCGTTCTAAATTGCCCGACGATATTCCAGCGGCGTTCCATCTTGTCTTTTTGGTCAAAGTGATCGGCAAATTGTTGGTGTGAATCGACGTGCGTGTCCGTGATAAACCCCATGTTGAACTTAGTTTTGTCCGCTTGTGCGATCACTGTATCTAAGTTAGTAGGACGAACCCAGTTATACGCTCCTCTGTCGTAGAAAAGTTTGTCTCTTTTGATTGGCACTTGTTCTGCACCTTTAGGAACATTGAATGTTTTATTTTGAATATCATCTAAGCGAGCGGCTAAACTGTCATAATCTCCTTTTGCTTCATTCAAAATGTTAATGATCGTACCACCTGGATCGATATTTTCCAGTATTTCACGATTATCTTCTAACCACTGCTCCCAGTCATTTTTGCCCTGATCCATGTAATCTTTGAATTTTCTTAGCAAATCCTCAAAGGTCCACACATAGCCAGAATCACGTAACTGGCTTCTAGATATTCCAGAAATGACTCGATAGGTAAAATCCTGTGTGCTAAATTGTTCACTCCAAGTTCCATCACCATTAAGTGATCGGAAACTGAAATGTGCGGTGTTTTCACCACCCCATTGCCAGTCAGGCTCACTTAAGGTGTAAACAAGCCTTGCTTGTGCTGGACTGTATTCTTGTACTTTTTGTTCAACAGGTTGGTTTTCGCCAAATTTTGTTATATTAATAAAAAATGGCACTAGGCCATCGAATGTTTTTAGTTTGCCATGTTCCACCACTTCAACAACGAACTTTTGCGTTAAAACATCCCCTTGCCGAATTCGAACCAAATTTATTCCGTTATTTGGTTCGGTGGTGGATAGGACCATTTTATGTTGCGTTTCTGCCACGACTATCCCTCCTTTAGAAATTGATATAGTCTCTTGCATTATGGAAATGGCCAGAAGAAGATGGATAAAATTCATCCATAAATTGGAAATGAAGATGTTCTCCAGTTGATGGTCCCGTTGTCCCCATCAGTCCAATTTGCTGACCAGCAGTTACTTTTTGACCTTTTGAGACATCCACACGGCTTTGATGTGCATAACCTGTATACATTCCATCAGCATGTTTGATTACTGTCCAGTTTCCATACCAGTCATAATAGTTCGCATCTCCTGCAACGATCACTTCGCCATCTGCTGAAGCAAATATAGGTGTATTAGGGTTTCCATTTACAAGGTCAATACCGTTATGAAACTCTTGTGCTCCTGTGATTGGAGAAGTGCGCCAGCCAAATTCGCTCGTCACTGTGATTGGATCTGCAATTGGTTTTATATATCCTTTTGATGCAGGAATTTCCAAATCTTTAAATTTGTCATACCATTCTTGTGCCCATGTCGTCCGTTCTGGATGTGGATCACGTGGACGTTCAAAGTTAGCCACGAATGCTTGTGCTGCTATGTTGATATCGGTCAGATTCATGAATTGTGTCCATGTATAAGGATAAGCGCTAGTTGCGATCCATTGACCATTTGGTGCATGCCACATCAACAATTTGAACTGCGCCGTGATCGTGTCTGGATCATCACTGATGCCAGCCTTTGTCATTAAATTGGTCATGTAGACACGTCCGCTAGTTGCGCCAGAAGAATCGGTCCATTGCCATACACCATAACCGAACCCAGGTGCGCCATTACCCTCATCGGCGGTTGGATTAGCATCTGATTCTCCTTGAGCATTTCCAAGTAAGGCTGCAGCAGCTTGTTTAGTAAAGCCTGCACCTATAGCCATTGCCCAAATCTGCCAATAACGTTTATCCCGATCAGTAGTCACTTCTGGTGGATATTGTCCATTCCAACCGTTATCGTTTCCTCCGGTATTGTCTCCTCCATTATTGCCACCACCGTTTGTATCGATTTTAACGCCATTCACATATAATTCTTTGACATCTAGACGGCCATCCATGGTTATATTCCCTTTTGAAAATTTACCATCACCGTAAAGATTATATTTACGCTTATCAGCAGTAACATCTGCTGGAATTTGAAAAACAGGATTTCCTCGATCGCCGCCGTCCCCAGCGTTAATGGAAAAAATATAGTTTGGTTCTTTCCATACAGCAAACCCATTTATTTTTCCGCCTCCATAAGTCGCTACGATGGATCCAAGCGATTCTCCGTGAACATCGTCAAGCCCAGTTGAAATGACCTTTTTTTCAAAAGAAAGTTGTCCTCCTTCTGCCACTAATTGGAAATCTTTATCATCCAATGTCTTTAAAGCTACCCCTTGCACGAGAATACCTGAAAGAATTCCTGCTTTAATAAAATTAGCATTGAAAGTTCCATCCAACGTCCACGCAGTCGTACTATCGCCATTGTGTACATCTTGGATTGTTTTCCATTCACCTTTCTTACACTGTTTGAAAGATATTCCTGAGTTATTTTGGACCATAAAAAAGCGTGATCCAGGAATGTTAGGTCCATCCATATAAACAGTTTCATAGATTTCTCTACTATCACTAGCACCAGCTTCAATTCCATTTACCCAATAAATAGAACCGCCATTATCTCCTGCGCCTCGCATAATGTCATCTTGATATTTTCCAATCTCTGTTGATTCGTAAAATGTCATTTTGCTAGATTCTAAACTATTAATATTATTGACAATAGAAGCCGTTTGTTTTCTAACATCTTGTGTTAAATTATCCCCTAGTTCGATATTCGTTTGACCGGTAAGCCGATTGAATGTAGTTTTATAAATACGAGTTTTATAGTGATAACCTTTATCGTATCTGTGAATAGTCACTGTATTTCCTATCACATCTCCTCCAGTGACTTCAGCTTTGAATTGTACTAACGGTCTAGCAGAATCGATTAAGGTTGAATAAGTATTTTTAAGTAATTCTGTTGGATCATCTATATCATCAAACACTACTACGGTTTCTCGTTTTCTCATTGATCCATCTTTTTGTGGTATCCCATACTTTTGAGTTGCTTCCGGATCTTCAAGCCAATTTTGGCCTTTAGGCTTATCTAAAGGATCACCATTCGACTTTTTCCATTCAACATCAGTGAATTCAATTCTTCTACCGTATCCGTCACCAACCTCTTCGCCTCGCCCACGACCTATCATTGAAGTTGAGATTGAGCTTCTATCTATCTCTCTTACAACTGTTAATGCTTTACTACCATATACAAAACGTGTATTCGATTCTTCACCAATTTGTTCATATACTTCGATCCATTTATCCTTTATTCCATCAGAATTCAAAGAACACCTAAAGACAAATTCCATGCCTAAGGTTTGCAATTCTTTCAACGCTTCTTTTACAGAGACATAGTAAAAAGTTGCAGTTACTGTTGGTAACATTGCTTCTACGTGACCAACGCGCCAATTTCCTTCAGTAAATTCAATCAATCGATCAAGAACGTTTTTTAAGGGCTGCCCACTCGGCCTAATATCTTTGATGATGTAAGCATCTAATTCATTTGTCGCAAATCCTAACCCTGTAAACTCTAATGTTTCAGATGGGTCGCTAACTTTAGTAATTCGATACAACGAAAAAGACGACTCGTTTTCACGAATCGCCATATATCTTGCATCCTCTATTTCTTTATCATATTTTGTCGTAACGTAAAGAGTATCTTTCATTAGATCACTCTTATCAGAACTAATTTCTTTTTCTTGGGAGACTTCAATTAAACTTCTTTTATTTTTTCTTTTAATAAGTTTTTGCAAGTGATCAAAGAAATAAACTGTCTCACTCAAATTGTCGCCCCCCTATAGAATATTTTAAGGTTTCCATTATTGCTAGTTATCTTCTGACCTTGCTTGAGATAAAAGTTCTCAAAATCACTTTCTAAATCAATAATAGAAGTACAATCTTCTCCGTTTACAGTTACTTGCTCATCGGAGAAATCAAAAATCAACACGTCTCCTGTTTTTATTGCCGCGTCAGTAATCGTGATATTTTGTTCTCCGTTTGTAATTTTGATTGAATTATTCATGGATAAAGTGACTTCAATTTTTCTTGGTGTTATAGGAAACTGTATCGGATTTCCAATATAGCCATCACTAACACATTCTTTTGTATACTTTAGTGGGTCCGCACAGAATACATTAAAACTTGAAATAATAGAGTTGGAGTCTCCTGGAACAGTATCAGTTGATGTATAGCGACCGTAGTAATAAAAATCTAATTCATCATGAAACCTAATTTCCACGTCTTCATTCCGGTATAAATAATTCAACAGCTCTTTGAATTTAAACTGTAATTTTTCTGGATCTCTGTCTTCCAACTTGTATGTTATTTTTAGTGTTCTTGGAGGTATTTTCTGATTTGTAATGATTGAACCAATTTGTATATCTTGCTGTTCAACTTCTACAGAAAGCATTTCTCTACCTTCAACCGTGAGTGTTTGATACCCCTCAATCAAATCTTCTAAATACATTCCATCGTACATCATGGCAGACGTTGGAAGGAATCGTTTAGAACTATTGAGATTAATAGTTGTATCTTTGAATGAGTACATTTTATTTTCTCGCTGATCCAAAATATTCCCTCCTAAAATTCTAGATTAATGTCTGCACCTTCGCCCATAGCTTGTGAAATATCGTCCACAAACAATCTAAACGATTGTCTTCCAAGATTGAATTTAAATACAGCTGGTTTAGTAGAGCCACCCATATTTACTTTATGTTCAACTTCTGCACCAATGTTTTTATTTGCATTTTTCAGATTTGTAGCTATATCTACATCAGGATTTGCATTGAAAAGTTCCGCGATAAAGTCCGCCATACCTCCAACAGTATTCTGTACATCATTGAATCCTCCCATCAGACCTTTATGCAGACCATTCATAATAGCCTGACCAGCTGGAATCAATAGCTTTCTATCGTATTGGATAGGTCCTTTGTGTTCACGAATCCAATCACCAATACCTCCAACAAAATCTTGCACAGATTTCCATGCATTTTGTAACCCTTCTAGAAAACTATCCATGATGGCTTTTCCGGCTGCTAATAAGTCGATATTTTTCAAGTTATCAAACCAGCCAGTTACTCTATCCACCGTATCACTAACAGCATTTACTAAATTATCCCATGCCTCTTGAGCACCATTTACTAAGTTGTTAAAAGTATTAATAGTCCCTTGCTTTAGATTTTCCCATCCTTGAATTATATTATCTTTCGCCCCTGTAATTAAGTTGATAATCCACGACTTAAAGGAGTCCCAAATATTTTTTGCACCTTGAATCGTATTGTTGAACAAGTTGATTGTTCCTTGTTTTAAGTTGTTCCAGGCTTGTTTTACGTTATTAGAAATGCTATTCGATGTCTCCGATAACCAAGACGTAAACTTGTCCCAAACATTTCTTACCCATTCAACAGACGTGCTTACAATATTTTTAATTGAATCCCACAAATTAATCCAAAAATTACGAAATCCTTCACTTGTATTCCACAAGTAAATAAATGCACCCACTAACAAAATGATACCAGTTATTATTAATCCTATTGGATTAGCAGTCATAACAGCGTTCATCAATTGTTGTGCGGTTGTATATATTTTTACAGCTTTAGTTGCTATCCCCATAACAGTTTGATAAGTTACAACTGCTGCGACTATTGCTGTAATCATCGGTAAGAAAGGTTCGATAATTTGATAAAGAGTAGATAAAAAACTAATAACAGATGGTAAAACAGTAATGATTGTATTGAAAATGTTCGTAATTAGACCTTGTAATTTGCTCAAATTTTCAGCAATCGAACCAAGACCAGCATTTTGCATTCCTTCATCAATAGCTTTAAAGATATTTGCCAAACCTTTAACAACTGCTGTTTTTATATTTTGAAATGAGGTTTTAATTCCGGCTGAGTTTTTCTTAGCTAGATCAGCAAAACCGCCAACGCCATCGTTTAACTCAATTAATCGATTGTTAAAATCGTCAAAAGTGATTTTACCACTCTGTAATGCAGAATAAAGATCAGTGACAGAGTTAACACCTTGATCTTTGAATGACTTTGCTACTTTATCCATTGCAATCGGCATAGTTTCTTGTAATGTTCGCCACGACTGCATATCGACTGTACCTTTTGCTAACATTTGTTGATATTGTTGCATTCCTCGGCTTGCATCAGCTGTAGAAGCACCTGATGCTAAAAAAGCATTGTTTAAGGCTAGGGCTGTGTCTGTTCCTTTATTTAAGCTACCCGTTGAGATAGCTAATTGCTGTGTATTTGAAACAATTTCATCTAATGAAGTTGGCAACCCATCTATACCCTTAGTCAATTTTTGCATTGATCCATCAACTTCTTGCGTGGAATATCCTAGTGCCTTCATCACCGTAGGATATTTATTAAGCGTATCAAAACGATTAACCGCACCACCGACTGATTGTGTCACTGTTTGAACGGCTGCATCCAACACTTTGAAAATGCCCATACCCTTTGCAATATCCGTAATAGAAGTACCAAACTTTTTTGTATTGTCTTGCAAACCATCCGTTTCATTTTGAGCACTTTTCATTGTAGATGAAAAATTCTTATCAACTGCTGTAAGGATCGCTTGCACAGAATAGCTTTCCATACCCTACCTCCTTTCTTATTTATTTGCTTTTTTAATCAGATTGACCAGTTCGCTGTCTATTACCTCTTTTACTCCGATAATTTCTTGCTCTTTTTGTTTATAATCAAAGAAAGATTTGAAGGTTTGATAAATCGGAACTTGTTTTTTACCTTTTTTCTCTTGTGCTTGAACTTCGTAATTTTTCCAAGCGGCAAGATGAATCAAATATTCTTTGTCTAACATTTTTAACTGATGAGCTTTTTGTCTTAGTCTGTATTCGCTTATTGTTAAGCGATCCATTTGATTAAAATCATTTATTCCCAAATAACGTAGACAATTCAATTGAAACTCTTCATAAATTTCATCAAAATCTATCTTTTTTGTAATTCTTCTAGAAGTTGGTTTGTCTTCAATTTTGTAAATTCCGACTTTTTTAACTCTTCTAAAACATCATCAAACAACTGCTCGCTACCATTTTCTTCAATGTAATCTGCAATTGCGATCTCACTTACTTTCGGTGTTTCTGTTGAATTAGCAACTTTCAACATCTCTACAAGAGTTTCTACATCTTTATTAAGAAAATTTGATAATATTGTTTCCATTCCCATTTTCATCGTTAACCCTTGTTCAGTCACAGAATATCGACGATTCATCTCTTTAATGAATCCATAACCAAAAATAAAATCATATTCTTTTTCCTTTATAACTAGCCTCATTGCTTTTCATCCTCCTTAAAATAAAAAGAGAGCATCTAAGCTCTCCTATGATCCTGTCGAAGTTGCTTTCACGGTATCTTTGAATGTATATTGAACGACAGCAGCTTGATCTTCTGTCAAGGTTGCATAACCATCTTGACCAACACCATTTACTGCAAATGATAAACTTAATTCAACGTTATCCTCTGCAGCAGCCGATGGAGTAAATTCAGACACATATGCTTGGTAATAAGTAGCTTTGTACTTATTTGCATTATCATCTGTTCCCTGTTCTGCTTTGTTGATTTCCCAAATTTCAATGATATCGCCATTTAATAAGGCTTGTTTCATTTCATCTACATGGGAATCTCCTTTAGCAACTATTGAAGTAGCCGAAAAATCATATTCAACTGGGCTTAAACTTTGAACGTTTCCGTCTTTTGTCACTGTAGAGTCTGAATCTCTTGATAATCCATTTTCATGTTCTGTTTGAAATGCCATTTTCCAAGCAGCTTCCTGAGTTTCTTTTTTCAATAAGCGATAAAGCAAAATGACATCAATACCTTTTAATGCTTCCATGTTCTTCCTCCTATCTAATTCTAAATTCAAGTGTGACAACCGCTCGTTTTAGGGGCGTATTGGTTGTTGTGTCGTCCATCACTTGAATTCCACTTGCTTGATAATTTAAAGCCCAATAATAGCCTTCTGTGGCTTCTATCAATCTAGCTTCATTAAAAAGAGCAGATGCCATATTTGACACCTGCTTTCGTTTCTTCTGTAATCCCCAAACGGATAAAACCACAATCACAGACCCTTTAATGTCAGTTTTATTTACTTCATGGATGGTCTGAGTGTTCTCAAATTCCACAAAGGGATAACCAACATCCTCTAAAGTTTTGTAATCGTATGTTTTATATCCAAGTTTGTTTTGGGATATTTTAAAAAGTTCATCAAAAATCGACTGATCTCTTGTCTTAATCATCATTTCACCAAGGCTTTCATTTCAGCCATAAATTTGACTTTTTGATAATTAAAAGCTGGTCTAACATAAGGCTGGGCCGACATAAAGCGAGTTCCATATTCTACATAAGGAGCATAGTCTGCTGTCGGTCCTACAATACCAGTTAAACCAGCTTCTAAAAGATTCATGTTTATTGATCTTCGTAAGTAACCTGTATCCACTGGCGCACCTTTTTGCATTCGTTCAGTCATTTCAGCAGTATTACTTTTCACGACTTTTTGAACGTCATTAAGCGTTGCTGCTTTTTTCAGATGTCGCATCAGCTGATCGATTCCTTTATATTCAAGTTGTGCCTTCATCAAGAACCACCTCTTGCACAATTAAACTATTTCTATGTGCTGGATTTCTAGCTGTTTTTTGTTGCCAAGTCTTTCCTTCAATCTCGATATAGTCAAATGTAGGGATAGAAAAAAGAGGCTGCGTCCTAATGACCTTCGCCCCTTCTTCCACACTACCAAAAATAGTCACACTTCTATCAGTGCCAATATCTGTCACGTTTGCCTCTGTTCTTGTTCTTTCTGGTTTTCCTTCAACCCACTCACCGAGATCTGGATCATATTTAGAGTCAGATGAACGTTTAACAAATATAATTTCATCTGTAAATCTCATATAAATTTAAACCTCCCTCGATTTGGCTTGTACAACTCTTCCTGATCTTTACGCTTAAATTCGTCAATCTCATTTTGATACTCTGAAAAATCCGAATCAGGAAAAGCCATAGATAAACCTTCTTGAGAATATGACTGCATACCTTCTTGACCAATTCTATTGAATCTTTTCAACGATACTTCATATACAACTGTTTCAAATTCTTTAGGAACTTCTTGCGTATTTAACAAGGTTTTCATACGCTCATTCGTTCTTCGCTCAATAACTTCAAGCTTTTCATCTAGTGTTCCTTTAAGAAGTTTTTTAATATCCTCTGCAATCGTCATATTTTTACTTCCTAACTAGCAGGTTGACCTGTCACATTGATTGAAGTAGTGAATTCTCCAGAAGTAAATGTGAATGTTGCTGATCCTTCTGCTGCAATCGTTCCATCAAAACCACCATTTTCATTTTTGGTCACTGTTGCGATAGCTCCATCACTTGAAGTTGCTGTAGTAGCTGCAACAACAGTAGCTGCATCGCTAGCATCTGCAGGCATAGCTGAAATAGTAAATGTTTTAGTATCGCCTACTTTACCGGTCCATGTCTTTTGATTTGGCACAATACCGGTAGCAGGCGTTACGCTTTTGGGGAAATCTTCCCAAATGCTTCATCTTTTACAATCATAAATCCAACATCCATTGTTGCACGCAAAGCAATCAGTTCTTGCTCAAACAAGTTAACTGGGGTTCCATCTTCATTAGTTAAAGTAGACAATTGGGCTTCTTCAGAAATCTTAAATGAAATATTATATGGGATTCCATAAAACATGTAATTAAAGTCTCCAGCGTAAAGAGTTCCTTTATCTAAAGACTTAAGGTCTACTACTGGTAATCCGTCAATTGTATTAGCAGAGCGATCATAAATAAACTCAACATTTGACCCGACTGTTTGAGCTGCAGAACGTAATTCTGTACGATTTTTTCGGTTTGAAATAAACGCATTAGGTTCAAATTCATTTTCTGCTAATTTGTCTTCTAAGGCTAGGATATTATCATAAGTCAATCCGCCTTCAACCACATTCCCCGCACTAATAACTGATCCGTCTAGTGACTGAGGAAATGGGTTTTCTTTATTTAATAAGGCAGCTGCATCAAATTTTTTATAGAAAGCTTCAGCAATTTTTGGCTGCATCTCCTCAAAGAAATCTGATAATTTATAATTTAAATATTCACGAGAAACCGGAAGAATGACACCGAGTTTTTTTGCAGTCATCGTAGCTTGCATCCATTTAGGTTTAGACGTTTTAATTTTTTCACCTTCACCCACCCAGTATGCGCCTGGTCCTTCAGCAAAGTATTCAAATTTCTTTTCTTTGTCAGTCATTTCTTCGTATTTTGCTAACTGCATGATCTTAGAGTTTTCCATAACTTCACTCAAAATGAGCGTATTATATTTATCAGGAATTTTTCCCTCTTTCGTTTCATATACCATAACATTATCTGGATCCCATGTTTGAGCAAACATTTGCAAGTTCATAGGTAAAAGTTGTTTCTTTTTCATTAAGTTTTCCTCCTATTTGATAATTCGATTTTTAGCAGCTAGTTTAGCTACGGTTTCTTTAGTATTTTTCGATGCTGTAAATTGCCCACCTTCATTTGGTGGTGTTTGTCTTGCGTTTTCTTTCTTAATCAAAGAGGCAAAGTTAGCGATGACTGCTACAGCTTGTTTTGTGGCATCTGCATCATCAGAAACAATCAGCCCAAGTAAATCATCATCGTGTGGTAAATTTGCATCTGTCAGCATTTTAGAAGCTTCTTTCGTCATTTCAGATAGTGCCTGTCCACGCTTTAATTCAGCGATTTCAGCTTCTTTTTGTTTCAACTCATGCTGTAGTTTTTCTTCCGCATTCATTTTTGCCAGCTTTTTAGCTTCTTCTTTTTTTGCTTCTAGTTCTTTTTCCCACGCTGCTTTTGCTTTGTTTGTCTCAGCAGCAATCATTTTCGCTACTTCATCACGAGAAAATGTTTTGCCAGTATTGTTTTCTTCTTTTGCTGTGGGCGGTGTCTCTTGTGAGCCAGCTGGTAGGTTTCCTTTTTGTCCCTCATCACCAGATCCATCATCTCCTGGTTCAGAAAAAAATTGTAAGTTCATTGGCATAAATAAACGTTTTTTCATGATTAATCCTCCACGGTTACGCCGCTACCCGATAAATTTGACCAGTTACGCCGGTCAGCCGAAAAATAGCTTTCTCTTTAACGCCTGTAAGCTGTAAGAAGGCACAATAAAAAGCCGTTAATTTGTATTAACGACTTGATATTCGTTCTATATAAGGTGCTGTACTGCATCGACAAAATGGATGCATATTAGGAGCATTACTTCCTGGCTGCATATCGGCAACATCAAAAACTTGATTATTTAACGGTATACATAGCTTGCACGCCGTTGGTTCTGCTATATAGATGTACTGGGTAATGCTTGCATCTCTATAACTTCGTTCTTGAATCCCTACCTGAACTCTAGTCGTTTCAGTCACCATCAAACGTTGAGTGTTGAACTTAGTGTTTTCTCGTCCTTCAGCTGTTAAATATTCTGCCAATTTAGATGCAAGTTGCTTGGGATTTTTCCCCATCGTTATACTTCTGACTAACAACCTATCTAATTCTGATTTCAATTCAGATTGATACATCCATAAGCGATCACTAAAAGACACGTCATCACTCAAAAAGGAGCTGTTTATTACTAGTTCTATCAGCTTTGCATATCCACTTGAAGCAATAGTTATTTCTAAAATACCGGCTTGTCTCTTCAATTCAGCTAAACCAGCTTTTGTTAATTCATTCGAAAAGTATTTATCCAATTCATTAAACAGTGAAATCAATTCAAGCCCGATATTAGCTTTTAAGAGCTCTAATCTATTTACACGCATCGTAAGATTGTATAGCTTTAATTCTTGGTTTGCTGTAGGAGAAAAATCTTTCTCTTTGACATACTTCTTTGCTTTGCGAGCGAATGCTTTGACATCCATTTCACTAGCACGCTTCATCGCTTCGCTACGTGTGATTTTCTGACCATTGGAGAAACTGTCCCACTGCGCGTCTATTTCTTTTTGTATCGCATCTTGTGCGTATTGCATGCGACTTTTAATTTCTGCCATGCGCTTTTTATCATCTTTAATTTGTTGCTTTTGCCATTCTTTTTCCCGTTTGATCCAATATTCTTGGGAGTTCATTTAATCACTCCCCTGTTTCATCTTTTTTGTTGTTAATTACTTTTTCAACATCTGAATCAAAAATGCCAATCTGCTTTTGCGTTTCTTTATTTACTCGTTTCAACTCTGCCTGTACATCTGGAACAAAAGAAGCGAGTCCTAAGATCGTCTCTTGACTGAGTTCAGCTCCAGCATCAACCAAAGATTTCAACTCTTCCAGAATGGCTTTAGGTAGATTAGGCGTAAATATTACACGTAAGCCTTTCAAATCGGAGTTATCCATTTCAGAAATACTTGATTTTAGGCTAAATAAAAGACGATAACGCCGCATAAGACCTTTTTTGAATAGCCTTTGCTTTGTTGCCGTCATTTGTTCAAATCCAAATAATTTATATTTCATTGCTTCTCCTGATTGCACTCCGGAAAAATTGTCATCAGTAAGATCAGGAACCATTGAGATTTCGTGGATATCCTTGCGCACTCTGTCTTTGTATGCTTCTACACCGTTCACATCATATTGTTTGTAAATATATCCTGCAGTCACACTTGTTTTATTACCATTCACATCAGTTCCAGATTCAAGCAAAAGCATATTCGCTTCTTTCTGCTTGATGGCGTCCTCTGTGGATAGTCCTGCTGCTTCAATATCACCACTAATAACTAGAAGAGCATCGTTTAGATCAGTCATATAGTTGGCGGTATCAGACTGCCCTGCATCGTATAGATCAATCAAAGATAGTACATCTTCATACAAGCCCATCCGAAAACGATTAGGAGAATACTCTGTAATAGGTACCTCTTTATATTCATGCGGTTCATCTTGAGGATTCTTTAACTCAATTGCTGTTAGTGTCGTCTCATCATAAGTGATACTTTTTTCTTTTGTGTATACGATTGGTTGAATGTACTGTTTATCAGCATCCTTGTTGAATCTTGTCTTAGGATACCGTACAGCCAAAATAGGCTCTCGCTTTACTGTAGTATCATATACAACAAACGTTTCAAATACATTAGCCAAATCAACATAATCTGTATCATCTGAATCTCGATAGATAATCTCATAGGCTCTCCCATACTTATCCATATCAAGCCAGAGTTCAGCATTTAACCCATCTATGTCATTATTAGTATTAAACTCTTCGATTTCTTTTTGTTGATTTGTGTCCTCGATTTGCACTTTTATAGGATTGCCTGTGTTGTACCCAACATCAAACGTACAAAGAACTTTTCCAAAGTTATGTGCTGATCGATGATCCGCTTTTTCCTTTTCTCTACGTCTACGGTTATCCATGATATTTGTATTTCTAGCTTTGTAATAATCATCTAATACACTTAGCCTTTTTACCTGATATTCATGATGATGTTTTATCATTGCTGCTAAAGTATCTAAATCGTTAAGTAAATCTTCTGCTGAGCTAAACCTATAGTGAAGATTGGAATCTACGCTAAACTTTACATAATTTGTGTTCACGTCGTTAGAATAATGTATATCAGATCCATGTTCAAACTCGTTTACCTTATTCATTTCTCACACTCCTTAAAATATGCGCTTAACACGTTTAATCTTTTCGTTGACATTAACTTTTGGTTTCTTAAGAAGCTCATGAGTATATATCGCATATCGAACGGAGTCTAGCACATCATCATATTCTTTTATTGGCTCGCCTTTTTTCTTGTCCCAAATGTATTGATAAATTTCATCCCGAAATTTCATCACTCTATCTTGACAGATAAACAATTTATCTTGTTTAAATCTCTTGGCGACTTCCTCAACTCCAGATAACCGTGCTTTATGAGCATTTTTAGCATTAATCTTTTCTCTTACAAATCTAGCCACATGCTCCGGTCTCGCAGAGTCACAATAAAAAGGCACTCGTAAGCCGTAACGCTCTTGAATGCCTTTTGCTACATCTACCCAATAATCAATCTCTTCAAATTGAGTAGCATGTTCTTCGATTAAATAAACTGTTCCGTCATCCGTTTCACCTATAACTACGATTGAACCCCAGTGTTCATATCCCCAGTCAACACCACAATAAAAGTTGCTCAAAGGTGGTAAGTCTTTTGACTGGATGTAGTGCTTGCTAGCATCAAAATCACGATAAACGACACCTTCTGCAGAAACCCATAAACCTTTGATATCACGATCATAAAACATGCCGCTTGGTGTTGATTCTTTAATATTATTTCTATAGCGTTCAGATAAAAAAGTATTATCATCCAATTCAAAGTGGAACGATTGAATGTTTTTACTTGAATTGTCGATATACTCTTTCTTCAGCCAGTGTTCCGGGTTGTCAGGGTTTGTGTCAGCTAGGATTCTCGCTCCTGTTCCTGAACAACGTGAAACGATTTCAGCAAATACTTCTTGTCTAGCTAGTGATGCCTCATTGATATAAGCGCCATATGCTGTCATACCACGAATTGCACCAACACCGCCAATGTTTCCTGTATAAGCTTGTACGACCTTAACGCCAAATAACTTAAAGTTTCCATGTTTATCGAATTTAGGTTCTATGCTGTACATGTTGTATAGTTCCTGTAAGATGTTCTTTTGGATTGTTGCACTTGAAACTCCTGCTAGGATATACATTGGTTCCTTAATGTCTTCTTCATCGGCAATCTTTCGCACACGTCGCAATTCAAACAAGAACAAATCATTGTTTATTTTTGTTTTCCCAGAACGTTTTGCTCCATGTAATAAAGTAATAAACCAATCATTCTTAATGGTTTTATTTAACACGTCGATTTGCTTTGGGTTATAAATATCAACTAGTCCCATCTAATTCACCACTAATCTTTTCTAACAACTCATCAAGTTTTTCTTCGGTAGAACGCTCTGAGTTTATCTGTAATTGTTCTAATTTTGCTTGCATTAATTTTATTTCTGTTTGAGCTTTTTCTAATTGCGTTTGTGATAACAGCGATTTATACTTCAAATACAAATCCAAGGCTTTCAATTTGCTTTCTAAATCTGGTGTATATTCATATTGCATATGTTTAATAACCTTGTTTTTCTCCAAGCGGTCTATTTGCTTGCTCACGCTTATTTGTACTTCTCCTTGCCAAATATCTATCAATTCATTTAAAGCGTCCTCAGCACTTAATTTGCGCTTCTTTTCGATAGGATTTAGCCGTTCATTAATATACTGTATTATGTTAGGTTTAGTTAGGTTTTCCTTACCTATTACTCTTGCTGATCGTTTGCTATAACCTGCTTTAATGGCGGCTTGAGTAGCATTACCACCATTTTTTATATATTCATCCGCAAAAGCTTTTTGTTTTGGTGTCAAATTTACCACATTCAAGCCACCACCTTTCAATTTTATTAACAATATCTCTCAATATTTGTCTGTATGTTCTGCTCACTAAAATATCCATGGCCACAGTAACGAAGATTGTACTTATCGATCTCTTTCGGTGTAGCTTCTCTGGTCATTTCAATGATGGAGTACTTCTTTTTGATTTGGACTGATTGGACAACTCTAATTGGATCATCTGCGTTTGGTTGCGGATATTTATTTGATAATGATACATACCAGTAGTTCCTCATTAGCCATTCTTCTCTTCAATAGCATTTAGATCATTGTAAATAGCCTTTGCTGTCTCTAATCCGACCCGCAGTCTTCGTTGAATGACTCCAACAGTTAGCTCCATATCAACTTCTTCATAGTCCTTCTTTAATCGCTTCATTTCCTCGAAATCTTTAGCGGTATATTGTTTCATATAATTATTCTCCTTTTAAATAAAATAAAAAGACCACTCAACGAGTGATCTAATATGTAATAGCAACCTACACGCAGACAAGTCTGATACTTCCTGCACCTAACCACTGCCACATCCCTCGGTTGCTAGCGGTTTTACTGACAGGCAGTTATGGATTACCGTAAACCAAAGTCACTGGCAAGGAGACAAACCTTGCATGATAACTACCCTAATTTGAACTTACGTTCCGCCCTTAACTGGTTTCTTTTGGAAGTCAAGTGCGTTTACCTATTCCACCACAGTAATCAAAAAACAACTTGTGAAAACGATTACTTGTTGTATAATAAATATTATCAACGATAGAGAGCGTTGAAATTAATCCTTAGGAGTGTTTTTACATGAACAAACATGAAATACAAGCATTTGAACATGCAGTTTTTACTTTCAATAGACTCGCTAAACGAGCAAACGAAGACTTTATTCCGTTTGAAATTATTTGGGATACAAGATTTGGCCCCGCAACAGCTACTAACGTTCTATACAAGACCAGCTCTAATCCAATTATAAATGAATATTTCTTCCACAATGAGTATTTCCATGATGAAGAATCAAATAAAGCTGCATATATAGATGAGTTATATGCATATGTAGATCATGCTGTATCTCAATACTTCAGCGACCTAGTTAGCGGTGGCTATTCACCTAAATTGAATATGGCAGAACGCCCACACGTTCTAATGGATAAGTTACTGGAACTATCTAAATTTGATGAAGCAATTAGTTTAAGAATGCCTAATTACTTAACCACTTGGGATTTTAAAACCTTAGACGAATCTATTAAATTGCCTTTCATTAATGATGAAACCCTGATATTACGTCCTCTATGTTTAATTAAAGAACAGACAACAACTTCATAAGAAGAAATGAACTATTTTTGATTTGGTTTATTTGTAGCTGTTGCCTGTTTATTAACAATTTTAAAATAAACAGCGATCGTATAGAGAAAAAATATGTGAGTAGTTTTTCCGATTGCTCTCTATTCAAAGAAGAAGTTAGCAACGATAAGGGAGGTTTCCTCCCTTACATTTTATTTTGTCTCAGACCTATCACTAATCTTTCGACACTACCATAATATCACTGGTAAATAGCTAAAAACCGCCATCATTCCGCCAAAAAACCGCCAAATTATTTATAAGCAATTATTCTTCCATGTTTATACGCTTCTGCAAACTCTATTAGAGCTTCCGACTTCATCCGTTGTATACTTCTTTCTGAATAACCCACTTCACGGCTAATTCTGTAGTTTGAGAAGCTGTCTGGCACACAGAAGCTGTAGTAGAGTATCTGACGACTAATCAGACTAAGAGCCATTAAAGCCGCTAGAATCGCATCTCTCTCTGCTTCTATATCCATCATCTGAATGATCGCGTCTTCTGCCTTGTTTCCATATTTCGGAGCCTTCGGCATATCGGTTATGATAGGAGACTTAATATCTATCAAAGAGCGACCTGCCATCCGCTCCAAACGCCGAAAGTTTTTCAGCACATCTCTCGCATTACATCTTGTCTGTTTGAAATCTACCTCTCGTAACAATTGCATCAAGTCAAACCGCTCCTTTATGTGATATAATAAACTTGTCGGATTTATTACATCAGTCGGAGCGATCCGGCTTTTTTTATTTGTCATTGATTAGTTCCATATCCACCAATCTCACCACTGCTAAATTCTCTTTGCTTTTCGCTATCCATTTATCGCATTCCATCGTGTTTTCAATGCGAATGATTGCAGAATGATTATAGACATGCTCTACATATCCTCTGAACGGATAAACGAACTCTTCTGCTTCACATCGAACCATGTCGCCTACTTCGACTTTTGCTTTCTTTTTCTTCTTAGGATTCTTTGTCGGCATATCTAGCATCAAACCGCCAATACCATGGCTACTAGCGTAAAATCCGTCTTTTAGTTTCATTCTTTTTCCTCCAATCGAATTGACAATGTTTTCGCAGATGGTGATTCTGCTTTTTTTAACTGCACTATATCTTTATTTGCTGATCTTTCATCAAAATACTCCTGAGCTCTCCTCTTGTTTTTTGTAAAAACTGGCTTGCTATCATTCCAGTGATGGAAATAAACTTTCTTAAACGAACCATCTTTGTAATCGAACAGATAAAATGCTATTTTGAACATTTATTCCGCTTCCTCCAAATCACTCGACTTCACGAACACACCATCTACCATCTTCCCTGTGCGTCCTTTGATTTCGTTGTACGCCATTTCTAAACACTCTTGTACGTTTGTCCCTTTTTGCATGGAAAGGATAATCAGCGTGACGATAACGTCTCCTACGCTATCTTTAAATAGCTCATCATTACTTCTTGCCATTGCTGAAGCGATTTCTCCGAATTCCTCAGCTACTTTCAAAAATTGTGCTTTTGGATCTGCCTGGTTCAATCCCTTATCTTTTGCCCACTGCTCTACTTTTGTGATTAGTTCGTCCATTTTTTCTCCTCCATATACCTAAACTGTCGTCCTTTTGAATCAATATCCATATTCTTCGCTCTATCCCAGATAATGTTTTTGCTCAGCCCAGTAATTTCAGATAACTGTTCAGCAGTACCTGTTACTAGAATTCGATCACCATGCCAGATTGCAATTTTTCTCGGCGTTTTCCGTTTGGGTTTTTCAGTCCACATTGATTTACCGAGCTTTTGGACTTCTGCAACTATTTCTTTGTCTTCTTGCCAATTCTCAGAATGTGTCAGTTCGATGATTCGTTTCATTGCTGCTTTCTTATCCATCCTGACGTTCTCCTTTCAATAATTTGAGCACTTGATCAAGTGCGCTCTCACGTCCGCCATGAAACGTGTTGAGCCACTTGTCTTCGTACGACACACTTTGTCTTAAAGCTTCTTGATGCATTAATTCAATCTGTGCTGTAAATGTCTTTATGTCCATCTGATTACACCTGCTCGAGTTCATTAAGATGTTTTTGCAAGCCTTTAACACAATCAACAAATAGTAATTTGGTATATGCTAAATTTCTTAATTGTGTTCCATCGATATAAAGTGCGAAATAGTATCTGAGCTCACTCCAACTCGAACGATCATTCTTAATTCCTTCAATTCCAGCTTCTTCGAGTTGATCATATACGTCTCTCAGAATTTCTATTTCCTCACCAGTTTTATACTTTGCTATTTCATTAATTAGTTCTAGATAATCGATCTTCAATTTTCCACCTCTTAGAATGGTGCTTTTGATTGTCTATTAGCTCGTTCTAGCGCTTTTTTCTTAAGATAGGCTTCTTGGTCGATTGCCCATTCAGGAAGCTTCTCTCGTCTTCCTGTGCGCTTGTGTCCACTGCTTGCGTTCTTAGATTCACTTTTTTCTTTTCTTGCCCAGCTTCGAATAGTTGCTAAATAGTTTTTATAGGTCTTACCTGATGATTCACAATACTCAGATAGCCGTTCTATTCGCTCTTGGTAGTCATTAGGGAATTCTGTTTTGAGTTTCTCCATCTGCTCATCTGACAAAAGAACATTTTTATACTCTCCGTATTTATGACGGATGGGCTTAGCCTTCGATTTTTTCGAAGGCGGTAACTCTCTTATATATTCTTTTGTATTATTAAATGTATTATTAATAGATGTATTATTATCTTGATAGATTTCTTGGTGACCCCTCACCAAATTTTCTTGGTGACCCCCACCAAGAATTCTTATATACCTAGCCTCGATTTCTTTACTACCCTCTTTGTACTTAACTTCTCTATAGATATAGCCCTTTTCTTCAAGTGACTTTAGCCAATTCTGAATGGTTGGTTTGCTTACTTTATATTGATTGGCAAAGTACTCATTGCTAGCCCAGCAATAACCTTTCTCATTACATAGAGCTGTGATTTCTCCATAAAGAAGTTTTGCACTAGGTATCAAAGAATCGTCATATCTAACATTTGCAGGTATGATGGCGTAATAACTTCTGTGATCCACTTTTTATCCTCCAATTCTTAATTTCTTGATTGTCTCCTGATTTAACTTGATCCCTTTGATTTGATACTTATTTTTGAAATTGATCACACCTATTTTGTGTTTCTCTGTGTGATGAATCCTGCAGAGTGCTGCAAATGTGTACTCTGAATGATCAACTTCTTTGCGCTTTCGTCTTCCTAGCGCTTTGTCAAAGTGATCGATGTCAGCTCCTGTTTTGCCACAGATGCAGCAGACTCTTTTTGTGATGCATTTGTAGAAGTAATATTCTTGATTCGCTGGTAAAATCTCATAGCCTTCTTTGAAAGGAATATGATGTTCAAAGATGAAATCTAAGATGATATTTGCTAAGACGTTAGCATCACTCACGGTTGTATTCGATTCGTCTTTGAGGCTTATTTTGCGCCCTGTGACGCCTTCAAAACGGAAGTAGAAGAATTCCTTCCAGAAGTCCGTTGGCATCCCTGTATCGATGAAAATATCGCCTATGAGCGCATAGATGAAGTTTCGTTGCTGTGCGGTGAACCGACGTGGATCAATAAAACGAATTTCAATGATTCGATCGCCATCATAGCCGTCATACATCGTTTTCAGCCGTTCGATATTTACTTCTTCGTTGATTGTTGCACCAATGTCGTTACCTTTAAATTTCTTTAGTACCGCCGAGTATGAATCTATTAGTGGTTTAAACACTCATATCACTTCTCTTTTGTTTCTTCTCTGTACTGATCTTCAAGCCAATTAACGCCTCGTTTTAGAATGCCCAAGTCTCTCTTGGTCCATTTACTGTCATCAGCGGTTATAGAAGCCGCATCAGTCAATGCAACAATTGCTTCATCAATTGATTTTTCGTACTTGTTAGCAACCAGTTGTAAAGCATCCAAGAATAGCTTTTTGCTTCTTTGAGTAGCTGGTTCAAGCATCGAGACGTCTTCTGGCATATCTTCACCAGCAAATATATATAGCCCTAGCCCAAACATTGCTAGATTTTTTACAAGACAGCGCATGATCGTTTTGTTGATATCAAACATAGTTGCTGCTTCAACTCGCTTTTCGATTTTTCCAACAATCTCTTTTTTCTTCGTTTCGTTATTCCACTGATAATCATTGACTTCGTAGGTATATGGCTCATCTTTCATTGCCTTGTTTGCACCATCCATGACTGGTAACCACATGTCACGCTTTACTCCGTTGACTGTGATACTGGTAAAAACCATATAGCCTGTTTTTTCATCAAAGAGGTATGGACGATGCGTTTCTGGATCACGATAGATTTCGTAGTCTACTTCTTCGCAGATTTTGCTGACTTCTGCCCATGCCCATGCCCAGGACAGATAAGTTAGTTTGTTTCTTTTTTCAACAACATCATTGACGGTTATCTTGTACAAACTATTGAATAATTTGTTATCGTTGCGTTTCGTTCCTTCACTCATCAAATTCTGCCTCCATTTCAGCAATGTATTTCTTACCTGATCCGTAATAAGAGATATCAATCAAGTTATCTCTGTCGTACTCTTCTAGCGCGTCAATCAAGCCATCTTCGATGACATAGATGTATTCAGGTTTGTTTGAATGTTTTGATAGATGGATAAGATAGACATGATCCCAAATACTCACAAAATTGCCCAAATCGTCTTGATCACATGCTAGTTGTTCATCCGTCAAAAGATTACGTCTGATTTTTCGATTGCTTGTTTCCTTGATATTCGATTTGCCCCAACTAGGATCAGTCAAATATTGATCTAGAGTGGAAAGTTCTTTTTCCATGTGGTAACATCTCCTTAGATGTATTTTCTTTGTGACTCTATGCTTGCCGGCGGAGTCACTTTTTTATTTGTTGCCATGCTTTTTGCTTTTCGATATGCTGCTTGCTTAAAATAATAGGACGGTTATTGGTCCACCAATTATCAGCAATCACTTTACCGATTTTTAGCGCTTCTTCTCGTGCCATAGTTGCTCCTTTCTTTTGAATCAAGCAGATTGATTAAAACCATCAATGCTGCGAACAAACTTCCCCCGATAATACTTTGGTGTGCTACTATCACTAATAGCCCTAGGATGAATCCTATAAAAAGTGTGTCTGTCTTCTTCATAATCTAATCTCCCTATTTTTTATTTCTAGCATTCTCAAATCCTCAAGTTCAGAAGCGATTAGTTCAGCTTGTCTATCTGATAGCTCATCGGCTTTTCTAAGCGCTTCACGATCATCTTGTAATTGTTTCCTGCGTTGTTTAATCAAACGGAGAATTTGATGTTCTTGTTGCAATGTGTAGGACATAAAATCATTCTCCTTTGCCTTTAGAACTCAAAGTTTTCTTTCAAAAATCTTTGGAGCTCCGATCGTTCAATTCTGATGTCTAACTTACTCCACTGCTGTGTTTTTAAGCCTAGGTTTATCCAATGTGTTAATTTGTCATCACCAATGCCTAAAACTTTTTTTACCTCTGATTTGTTTGGATATGGAGGAAGCTCCACTGATTTGTTCATAAGGCGCAATCGTTCGTCCAACGAATTAAGCACAGCATTCGTAATCTGTGTAGTTAATTCTGAAACTACTAAATTATCTGGAATTGTTATTTGCATAATTTTTCTCCTTTTCTAATTCTGCTAGCACTGCCTCAATTGGCTTGATTTGTTTATCTGGCTTTCTACGTCCATTCATAATATCCGACATGTATGCTGTTGAAATACCAAGCTTTTCAGCTAACCAAGCTTGACTCTTGTCATGCGTAGCTAGCGCCACACGCACTTTTAAAATGAAGTCCTGCGACATAACTATCTCTCCTCTAATAGATCAATTTCTGGAAGATATCCTTCTTTTTTTAGTAATTCGTAGATAAATAGACGTCCTTTTTGAGTCCATTTAGTATTCATCACAACTTTTGTTCCGCCATCAGATTTCGGAATCTCAGTTGTATGAGATTTTGTATATCCTTGTCTCATATGTTTCTTGCATAATACCCATTGGTTGCCTACTTTTTTCTGAATACCTAGTTTATGAAGTAGTTTGTTCATCTGTTGCGGAGACATCCCATAATCTGCTGCAATCTGACTAATTGTTACTGAATCTGTAGAAGATAAGATACTATCCAAATACGAAATTTTGGGTTCGTATTCTGCAATTTTTTGTTCTGCGATTAGTCTTCCAGTACGTTCTTCTTTCAACTTAGTTGCTAATTGGATGATTGTATCTGGATTAAGCAAGGCTTCTTCTACTTTTTCTGGAGTTAGATAACCTCCATGTTTTCTAATTGCTGGCAACACTTCGCTTGTTACCCAACGTTTGAATTTTTTAGCATTAGTTAACTTGGATTTGAGTATTAAGCTATAAAGACCCGATTCGTTAATCAAAACAACTGCTGTTCCATTGACGGTGAACGAATCGTTCTGCGTCTTATCCTCCAAGTCCACATGATCTCGAATAGCTTTTTGCGGATTCGAATATCCTAGAATGTCTGCTATGTCTTTTCCTACAAAAAATGGTTCATCATCGATTGTCATTGTTCGTACTTCATGTTGTTCAAAGTTAAAAATTTGCGGTGTGTTCATTTTTGCTCATTCCTTTCTTTGATATAATTTTGAATAGAAAGCGAGGTGAAAATAGTATGGAAGAATTTAATATGGATGTCGACGCCTTATTCAAACAAACCGTATTCAAGACTGTTAATAAAGAATTCAAAATAGATTTCCAAAATGACGAATCTTTTCCAACAGAAATTGAATTATTCGAAGAACTTTCTCAGAGCGTTTCTGAGTCTTTTTCTCGTCAGTTGCAAAAGAATTTTTTTGATGCTCTTGTGGATGAATTTCATCAACAACAGCACTAAACTTTTGGTCTTTAAAATTTAAAGTTATTAAAGCTCCTTTTGCGGAAGGAGTTTTTTTATTTTGTTTCATGATGTTTCCTCCTATTGAATACAAACAATAAATCTAGTCAATTTGTTGAATACGTTAGGGATAACGGAATACCATTAGACCCAACTTCGATTTCAAAAGCTGTAATTAATTTTCTGTACTTTGTTTTTCGTAAGAAGCCGCAACAAAACTTAAGTTGACTATCACTTGTTCAGGTGATAGTTCTTCTATTTTTACAGAATCTTCAATTACAAACTCCAACTTAAATCCATCAATGTAAACAGCCTTTTCTGTTTCAACGACTTTATGACTTGGTTTTGGATACTCAAGAGACATTTGCTCATCCCTTTCTTTGGTATAATTTTCTTATCAGTAAGTGGTCTACTGAAATAATGAATAAGGTGGTGAAAAAATGAAATTTGATTCAACCATGACTTTTGCACTAATAATTTCTATCACTTCTTTGGTTTCTCCGATTATCGTAGCGGTGATCAATAATAAGCACTTAACGAAAATCAAAGAAATGGAAATCAATCAAGAAAATTTTAAAAACATAAGTCTCCATAAACGAGAACTGTTCGAAAGGTTTCTTTATCTAATTGGAGAATTTTCTTATGAAAATACACAAACAGAAATACCAGAGTTATTGACTAGCTATTACTTGATCCTGCCCTATATCCCAAAAGAAAAAACTGTTTATTTCAGGACATTTGCTAATCAAATTGCTAAACAAGATTTTGAAACTGATCATTCAGTATTCGCAAACTTACTACACGATGAAATTATCCCAACTATTAAAACTGAACTTGATAAAGTGCAAATAAAGTAAAAATAATTGCTACAAATACCATGTATATCACGTAGTTTTTAACACTATCTTTTGTAATTCGTTTCATGATATAAGCAAAACATGGCAATAGTAACCAGATCACAAAAATATACATGAAGCTTGATATTAATTTGGACATATCTTCACTCCTTTCTTGTAACGATTTAAAAATAATCAAAACTCTGCTATTACATTCGTTTCAGATCCTAACGCCAAACTAATTTTTCAATAATTTGATCGCTTACCTGTTGCTCCTTGCTACTACCAATAGCCTGGAGCAATTTTTTACTTCTTCTGGCGTTGCTTCTATTGTGATTTCATATGTTTACCTCCTCAATTTTTTGTAAGCTAATAAAATTAGCTAATTTTATTGACACTTTCTACAAAGTTTTGTAGAATAAGTGCAGAGTTAAATAAGCGCAGAATTACCCTATAAATTAAAATTCTAAGTTTCCCGACCTCGAATTTGTTTATTTTATTAGGTGTCTTTCTTATTGCTTGTTAGCTTATTAAATTAGCTTACGAACATATATTATTATAAAGTTTTGTAGATGTCAACAGTTATCTACAAAGTTTTTTAGATGTGTTTTAGGCATGATTGGAGAATCGTTATTATGACAACATTTGAGAGAGTAAAAATGTTAGCAGATAAACACAAAATATCTATTGTCGAATTGGAGGAAAAACTTAATTTCAGTAAAAATTCACTTTATGCGTGGAAGAAAAGTAAGCCATCCATTGATAAACTAAATGCAGTTGCTGACTATTTTAATGTCTCAACTGATTATTTGTTAGGTCGTACAGATGATCCTAACGCAGGAGTTGCACCAGAGGAAAGAAAACTAACCGTGGAAGAAGCTTTAGCATCTGTTATGAGCAGCGACGGAAAACCACTCACCGATAATGATAGGGAAATACTATCAGCTATGATTGAAGCATATTTAGAGAAAAAAGATAATTAAATAAGTAGGTGAGTCATTTGGACAGTCAAATTGAAATGATAATTAATGAACTCGGCGTTAAGGTAGAAGAGCGTGAAAACCTTGATGCCGATGGCCATTATGTTGCTTATATGAATACCATAGTAATAAAAGCTAATTTATCTAAGTATAGAAGACAAAGAACCTTATTACATGAATTAGGACACGCTTCTAAACATCATGATAATTATTTTTTATATAACTTAGCATTCTCTCTCCATTCAAAAATGGAATATGAGGCTGATCGCTTCATGATTGAAAAATTATTAGATAGATATATTGCAAAGTCTGAATTAGAACCACACAATATCAATTACATGAAATTTATAGAAGATAATAATTTAAGCGTTCGCTTCGAACCACTTGTGAAAGAATTATTAAAAGCTCGCATCTATTGTTATGCAGCTCTCTAAAATTTTTTAAGCAAAAAAGAACATATGTTCAAAAATAGAAAGGTGAACAAAAATGATATATACAGAATTCAAAGAATGGTTAGAAAAAAACACAACCGGATACGAAACATTTATCATCAAAGCTACTAATTATCAAATTGAAAAAAACAAAAATAGACCCCCAAAAAAACGCTGGGATGATAAGAAAATAGATAAAGCTGTATTAGAAATGTGGAAACAAGTCGTGACTAACTTGTATCAAACAATTCGTAAAGAAAAAGGAGTTCCATTAATTAACGGGAAGGAAATATGGCTTGAATTTATAGAGGAACAAGGACTGATCGAATTTTTCAATGATAGCATGGCAGAATTAGAATTTGAATAGGGGTAATATTGATGGCAATGATAAAACAATATAAAAAGAAAAATGGCGAAAAAGCATGGTACTTTAAAACTTATCTCGGTATTGATCCGCTAACAGGAAAGAAAAAATATACTACTAAAAGAGGATTTAGAACACAAAAAGAAGCAAAAACAGCACTTTCTAGGTTAGAACTAGAATTACAAAAAACAGGAATGCCCACAAGTACAAATACTACTTTCAAAGAAGCAGCAGAATTATGGCTAGAAAGCTATAAAAAAACTGTAAAAGAAAGTTCATATTCAAGGACTAAAATAATCTTTAACAAACATATATATCCCAAATTTGGAAATATTAAGCTTTCTAAAATTAATACGGCATATTGTCAAAAGGTAGTAAATGATTGGAGTGAAAAAGGAACTTCAAAGCAGTACCCTCTTTTCATAAACTATATGAACAAAGTTTTTAAGTATGCTATAAATATTGGTTTAACATCTGATAATCCAACATTAAATTTACTTATTCCAAAGCCACAAATTAAAACAGAAAAGAAATTAAAATTATATACAAAAGAACAGTTGGAATTATTTCTAAATGAAGTATCTCAAGAACAGAATCCATATTTTAAAAACAGAGACTATACGCTCTTTAGACTATTAGCATTCAGCGGATGTAGAATCGGCGAAATATTAGCACTCACTTGGGACAATATTAATTTTAAAACAAATGAAATGGCCATTAAAAAAACTGTAGCTCGTTCAGATAAATATTATATATCTGAAACTCCTAAAACAAAAAAATCAAATCGAATAATTTATTTAGATGAAAAAACTATAAAGCAACTAAAATTTTGGAAGCTCGAACAAAGAAAGTACTTATTTCAATTAGGATTTACTAAAGCTAATTATTTGTTTACCAATGACGAAAATAATTTCACAATTAATCAGTCAGTGGCAGAAAGATACAATATATATCGTGAGCGTGCCGGCTTACCTTATATCGGTCTGCATGGTTTTAGACATACACATGCATCAATGCTATATGAGGCAGGCGCAGATCACAAAGAAGTCCAAGAAAGAATGGGCCACGCAAATATAAAAACTACTATGGACACATATACACACATTACTAACAGCAAAAAAGAAGAAACAACACAAAAACTAACAAATTATATTAACTTCTAAGAAAGTATGGTCAAAAGTATGGTCAAAAAAATCCCTTACTTAGCAAAAAAAGCTCCATCCCTTGCCACACAAGAGATAGAGCAGTTTATTTATTAAGCTTCTTGAGCTACTGGATAAACAGACACTTGTTTTTTGTTACGGCCTTTACGTTCGAAACGTACTACGCCATCAACTTTTGCAAATAAAGTGTCGTCTCCACCGATACCCACGTTTACACCTGGATAGATTTTTGTACCGCGTTGACGGTAAAGAATTGATCCACCTGTAACTGTTTGTCCATCAGCACGTTTAGCACCTAGACGTTTTGATTCTGAGTCACGGCCGTTAGATGTAGAACCGCCACCTTTTTTGTGGGCAAATAATTGTAGATTCATAGATAACAACATGGTCTGCACCTCCTATTTATCATTAATTGTTTTAATTTGGATATATTCTGAGTTTTCAGCTTCTATCGATTGTAATCCTAATAAAAGATTTTCTAATAGAATCTCAGCAATATTGTTTTGTTCTTGTGTCATTCCTGAAGTGACTTCGGTATAAAGATAACCGCCTTCTTCTTCATTCATTTCAACAATCGGCTCAAAACCGGCTAATGAGGCAATCCCGTTGACAGTGCTGATCGCTAACGCAGAAACACCCGCACAAACGATATCACTTCCATAAGGACCAGCATCAGCATGCCCGGTCAAAGTGAATGAAACGATCTGACCTGCGTCATTTCGCTTAAATGTTCCTTTGATCATATATAGGCCTTCTTTCTCAAACGCTATTAAGCGTTGATCGCGTCGATAACCACTTTTGTATATGGTTGACGATGACCTTGTTTACGGTGTGAATGTTTTTTAGGTTTGTATTTGAAAGTAACGACTTTCTTTTGTTTGCCGTGTTTTTCAACAGTACCTTCAACAGTTGCACCTGCAACAGTTGGAGCGCCTACTTTTGTAGATTCGCCGCCTACTAAGATAACTTCGTCAAAAACAACTTTTTCTCCTGCTTCAACGTCAAGTTTTTCAACATAGATTGCTTGTCCCACTTCAACTTTTACTTGTTTACCACCAGTTTTAATAATTGCGTACATGCTATAAAGCACCTCCTTCTGATATACTTAGACTCGCCATCCGAAGTGACAGCATATGCTGTGCTTATTACTTGTTCTGAGCGGTTGTAGCTGTGGAGTCCACAATTACAACAGTACTAGCTTACCAGAACAGCAACCGTTAGTCAACTAAATTTAAAATCAAAAAGTAAAACAAAAATTCAAGCAATACTTCTGCTTTTCTATCCTCACAGTTCTACCAAATAAAATAGTCGCATTGTGTTTCTTTTATTCTTATAATAAAAGAAAAAGGAGGAGCATAAATGGAATACCCAAAAGAACTGATACAAGAAGCTTCTTTAAGAATGAACGGCCGTCCTGTAGAAGGATTTATCGCTGGGCAAGGACCTCTTCATCCTAAACTGATGCTCGTGGGAGAAGCCCCAGGGAAAACAGAGATTGATACGCATGTTCCTTTTAGCGGTCAAGCTGGAAAAGAATTGATGCAGGCACTTTCTTCAACTGGCTTAACACGAGAAGAGGTGTATATCACCAGTGCTGTAAGGAGCCGCCCGTATCGCGTGACTCATCGGATCAATAAACGGACACAACAGTCAGAAACTGTTTATCCAAATCGGACACCTACTCGTTCCGAAGTATTTGCGCATGCACCAATATTGGATTACGAACTGATGAAGGTCCAGCCAAAATTAATTGCGACACTTGGAAACATTGGTCTTCAACGTTTACTTGGCAAAGAATATACGGTTACCAAAAATCATGGTCAACTCTATACAGGGCCTGTCTTACAATTAACAGAACAAAAGGATGCCTACGAATGGTCAGAAAAAAACTATCGAATTCTTCCACTTTTTCATCCAGCAGCTATTTTCTACAATCGCTCCCTTGTACCTGTTATCCATCAAGACTGGCAAGTACTAGCTTCACTTTTACAGCAATATTAAAAAGAACAGACAAGACCATAAAATCTTCAGTTTACAGTCTTGTCTGTTCTTTTTCATTGTTTTAATGGCTAATTGCAGTATATTTCGCATGTAAAGCTGTCAACGCATGAGCAACTGTTTGATGTTGATGCGTGAATGTATGTTCCCACAAGTGAGAAAGTTGTTTTTCTACTTCTGGCTGCAAGGAAGTATAGATAATCGTTTGTCCTCTTTGCTCTGCTTTTTCTTGAAATTCATCAAAAACTGCACGTGCCGTCAAATCAATACTTGGTACGCCTCGCATGGAGAAAATGACACCATCGTGATGATTTAGTTCTTCCAATTTATTTTTGAGTTTTTCTGAAGACATAAAAAACAGTGGACCACTAATATACACTACTGTCCAGTTATTCAGCTTTTCCGTTTCTGGCAGCCTCATTCTTTGCCAATCGATCGTTTCTAATGAAATCGTGATAGCAGCGCTTTTGACAACAAAAAATACACAGCCGCCGATCACCCCGATCACGATAGCAATACTTAAATCAAAGATAACTGTACAAATCATCGTAAGGATAAACAATAGAACTGCTGACCAATATTTATTAGTAAATAGCTCCTTGATCGTTTCCCATTCATTCATACGCCAAGCCGTCACAATCAAAACACCTGCAAGTGCTGGCATTGGAATCTGTGACATCACTGGCGCAAAAACAAGCATGGAGAGCAGTAAGACAACTGCATGTATCATACCAGCTAATCTAGTTTGTGCACCAGATTTGATGGCCACGCTTGTACGGGCGATGGCCGCAGTAGCAGGAATCCCGCCAAAGAAAGGAAGCAACAGATTTCCAATTCCTTGCGCCATTAATTCTTGATTGCTATCTAAGGGCTTATTTGCCATTCGGCCAGCCGAAGCACCACATAGCAAGCTTTCAATCATTCCTAATAAAGCAATGCTAATAGCTGGAACTGCCACTTGTTGCAAGGCAGAAAAGCTAAAATCTCCCATATTCAAACGATTACTACTGATCAATGTTTGTGGAATCTTACCCACAGTTGCTACTGGTAAATGGAACAATAGCATAACTGCTGTTGCCAAAATGATAGCCAGCAGCGAACTAGGCATTCGTTTCGCCCATTTTTTTGGATAGATAAACATCCCTAAAATGACTAGCCCTCCCATGATCAAAGAGGCTGTGTTTATCGGAAATCCTATCGTTTGATAACTACTTAGTTTTTCAATAACGTTTGTACCTTCCGAGTGAACACCAAATAAATTATCGATCTGACCTAATGCAATAATGATAGCAATACCTGAAGTAAACCCCGTAATTACGGGTGCTGGGATAAAAGAAGTCAGTGTTCCTAATCGGAAAAGTCCTGCTGCAAGTAAAAATAGACCCGCTAAAAAAGTAGCAAGCAATACACCTTGCATTCCCTTTGTTGCCGCAATAGACATCAAGATAGCTGCCATCGCACCTGTCGGACCTGATATTTGATAAAAACCGCCTGATAAACCGCCAATAACGATACCGGCAATGATAGCCGTAATCAAACCTGCGGCCGCATCAGCTCCGCTTGATACCCCAAAAGCCAAGGCTAAAGGCAATGCTACAGCAGCTACTGTGATCCCAGCCAAAAGATCTTTCTGAAATCTTGAAAGATCATAACCTGAAAATTCTTTTTTTAGTGAGGAAACATAATTTTTGAACACCTATCTAACTCCTTTTTCATGAAATTTTCTAAAATACCATTCATTAGAATATCATATTTCATGAGATAAAGTAATATTTTTCACAAAGTTTCCTGTTAGATAAATTCTTATTTTTTCTATATTTATAAGAAAATAGAAAGCAATGCCAACAGAGCTAGCCCACCTTATTTGAGTAAAATCCAACGATCGCTAGTCAAACTGCCATATAATGCAACAAAAAAAATAGATATTAATAGCATACTTGTGATTTCTTTAGATGCGGAAGAAAGATAAGCTCCATAAAGTAGTCCCACTCCTAATAGTCCATTGTACACTCCTTGGTTCTTAAACAATGTTTGAACAGATTTTCTGCTTAACTCTTCTTTACTCATTTTAAAAACCCTACTTGTCGTGTCAGAATCAGTTCTCACCGTTTCGATATACATGATATAAAAAAATTCAATTGCAACTAGAGTCACTAAAATTTTAGATAGTATCGTCATATCTTCTTCCTCTTTTCTGATGAGTTTTATTTTTTTGCTCCTTATAATTGTACTCGATAAGGATGTTTTTTTATTTTATTTGCCTTTGAAAACAAACAATATTGGCACAAAAAACAAAGAAAAACCGTTAGAAACCTCAGTTTCTAACGGTTTTTTAGCGTCACAGGAGGGATTCGAACCCCCGACCGTCCGCTTAGAAGGCGGATGCTCTATCCAGCTGAGCTACTATGACAAGAATCAGCGGAACATCAATAATTATAGATAATTAAATTGCTTCTGTCAATACGAAATAGTTATTTAATTAGCAAATAATGAATTATTTTGGCCCAACTACTAAATCAATCTTTTAAAACGAGACATTCTCCTTCAGCTGTTCTAAGGTTATCAATTGAAAACAGGAGCTACATTGACTTCATGCTACTCCTGTTTATTTAGATTTCCTGTATCCTTTAATTGACTTACAAATATAGAAACTTTTACATCAAGTTCGAATTGAGCCCTCGATTCAATCGATTATCTACAGGCTGCCATAATCATGTATCACAACTCGATTGTTTCTGATTCCTTTGTCATTAAGATCACACCATCACCTAATGGCAAGATTGTCGATGTCAAATCGGGATGATCCATCACAACACGAAGAAATTCATTTAATTTACGATGGATAGCTCGTTTGCCACGGGGAATCTCTTCATCTGGGAGCAAGATCGTTCCTCCTTGGAAGATGTCATCTACCATCAAAACGCCACCTTTTCTTAACAAACGTAAGCATTCAGGTAAAAATTCAATATATTTTGATTTTGCACTATCCATAAAAATAAAGTCATACGGACCAGACAACTCCGGCAAGATATCTGCTGCTTGACCTTCAAGCAAAGTCACTTTATCTGTCAGTCCTAGACGTTCATAGTTTTTTTTAGCTTTCTCGATCATGACATCGAAACGATCAATTGTCGTAACATGAGCGTTTTCTCCGATTGTCGTGGCCATGACACTTGATGAAAAACCGATAGCTGCTCCGATCTCCAAGATTCGTTCAGGCTGAAGCTGTCCAAGTAAAAATTTCAAAAATACAACTGTTTCATGGGGAATAACTGGTACTTCTGCTACATGAGCTTCTTCTTCCAGTTTGCCTAGCTCACCCGGTAATTTTTTTTGCTGGGTACGCATAAAATCCAATAGTTCTTCTTTGACTACAGGACGATGCATCATTTCATTGCGCATACTACTCCTCCTCTTCACACATTATACGAACAACTGACTAAATCTACAAGCTGCATGAGTGTTTTCTCGTGTTTCATGTTCAGAAGAGTCGTTGGATCTCTGGAATACATTTATGTTTTTAACATTCTTACAAAAATTTCTGTGTTCGTCTCCGCTTCTTTTTCAACTCTACAAAGGTATTCCATGCTGTGATTCCTGTTAGGCAAAAAGCAATCGTAAAGAATAACCCCTGAATCCATGCAAATGCCGTTTTTGAAAGGACTAGTCCAATATATGGAATCTGAAAGATGGGACTACCGATAATATTTCTCTTTTTTACTACTCCAGGCTCAATATAAGTCTTTGTATCAGCTTTTGTATAAAAATCTTCGTGGTTGTTTTCAACGGCTATTACGCGACGCGTCGAGATTTTTTTTCCTGAATTTTCATAATATGTAATAATATCTCCGACTAAAATCTCATTTGTATTTTTCGGTCGTACATATATCAGATTTCCTTGTGCATAATATGGACTCATTTCTTTGTCCTCAATAATATAAGGAGTCAAACCAAAAATTCGGGGAACCAAGACGACGAGAAGAATAAGAATTAAAAATATAATCAACGTTATAGAACTTATAAAAGTTATTTTTTTGTAATCAGGCATCGTTTTCAACTTCTTTCTTTATTCAATCCTTCTTAATCATATAATAACGATAAATTTTTTTCAAATTATAGCTGTAAAAATGTTTCCCTTTAATAATTATATGTTTCTAATTCTATTTCCTCATCTTTATCTCATTTTTTATTATAAATAATTGACGTTAGTTTAAAAAACGTTTACCCTAACATTACAAGTTATAGAAAGGAATACCTTTATGTCTTTTTTTAATAACATATATAATAAAAAAGAATCTTTTTATTTACGTATAAAGTGGAGCATAATCATTATATTATCATTGTTATTTTTAACAGGAATTGCTTATTTCTTTTATTTTATTTTTTCTCCTGCGGACAGCAATCAAATGAAAGAAATAAAAGATTCGTGGGTTTTCTATACAAAAGATGATCCTGATTTTAAGTTTGACAGCAAGTACACTCGTACGATTCCTACCGTGGATAAAGACGAAACATTCATTATGGAAACGACACTTGAAAAACCGTTGGACGAAGCAAATTTACTAATCAAAGGAAACCATCAATGGATTACTGTATATCTAGGCGAAAAGATTTTATACCAACGGAAAGATTATCAGGAAGAAAGCAATCCCGGACTCTCATTGGCTGTGATAGATTTACCAGCAAATTATATCGGAAAAAAATTGACCCTTACAGTCTCATCTCCTTATCAGAACTATGCTGGACTGCCACCGAAAGTTTATCTAGGAACAACTGGACCATTGATTAGTTTTATTTATTCACAATCAGTGCCGCAAGTATTGACGATGATAATCGCTGTTTTTATCGCTATAGGGACCTTTTTCTATACGATCTACTTGATGTATAAACAAAAACGTCTTGAATACTCACTTATTCTCTTAAGTTGCTTTGCTTTGGCATTAGGATTTGAAGCTGTATCAGAAGATATTTTAAGTGGTATTCTTTTTGAACCATTCGTTCATTCTTTTTTATCTCATTTATTTATTATCTTAACGTCAGCTTTCATCATCTGCTACTATTGGAGCCGAATGTTTTACTATAAAAAATGGTACGGAATTTTTTGTACGTTCCAACTTTTGATTTTTATCGGCGTTCTGCTTTATGCAACTTTTACTCCTGCAGAACTTCCTGAATTAATGCCGATTGCTAATATTGCTAGTGTTATAAGCACTTTAGTCACTTCACTTGCATGCATTGGCGAAGCATATAAGAATAACCGTTTTTATGTAGCTTGTACACCTTGGATCGTCTTGGTAGCCATTATCCATTGCTTGATTTACATCCAAACGGCATTAGGTATCTATCAAACAACGATCAATTGGTCTACGATTTTATATATTATCATTCTAATCGTTATTATCAGCTACAATCTAATCGATCACATCTTAAATACCGACAAAGATCGGAGACAAGTAGATTTCTTAAAAATCAAAAATGATTTGTTGGAGCAACATTATGAGCAGCTTCGACAGCATATCCAAGAAGTAAATACACTTCGCCTGGAATTTGTCCAAGAGATGGAGAATCTGCAAGATTTAATGCATACGGACCAAACAAAAGCTAAAAACTATGTGGAAAAGATATTAGAAGAAGCAAAAAATTTCGAAATGCTGTGTTCTTTTTGCAACCACCAGGTGACAAATCTTATCTTAGCGCGTTACCAGAAGTTAGCTGCCAAACGGAATATTCAGATAACCTTCCAAGCAGATCTTCCCGAAGAACTTCCTATCAACGATGACGATCTGGCTCAACTTTTGATCCACGCTTTAGAGCATTCCTTTAGAGAAACTCATGCCATCGAAAATCCACTGTATCGAAAAATTTATTTGTCGATACACGAACAAGAGGAACATTTCGTCATTTGTTGCGAACATAGTGCACATTACGATACAAACCTATTTAGTCGAGGCATCACAGAAGAATTAGATGATCAGGAACGTTTTGACTTAATGATGATGAAAGACGTAGCGGATCGTTACACAGGAACACTAACGCAGGAAAAAGATACTTTCATTGATCGGATCACTGTTCAACTCTCTCGAAATTACCCGAATCCTGTATAAAAAATAGCGGAATCCATATATGTGGATTCCGCTATTTTTTATTTTCAATAAAGTAAGGTAAGCAATTCTTCTGGTTCTATCGCACCAAAATATTTCTTCACATCAATTTGGCTGACTATTTTTGATAGAGATGCTTTATCATATTTCTGTCCAACCAATTTTTTTTCCACGTCAGAGATATCTCCTAGTCCGAAGAAATCGCCAAAGATTTTTGCTTCTTTGATCATTCCTTCTGAGACATTCAAATGGACTTCAATCGAACCGATAGAAAAACGTTTTTGGCGAGAGAAATTGAAATCTGGAGACTTCCCGTAATTCCAATCCCAATTTCGATAATATTCCTCAGAGATTCGATTGATTTTTTTCCAATCTTCATCAGTCAATTCGTACGTTTTTACTTCTTCTACTGACTCTACGCCGAAAATTTTCAACAAGATTTCTTGACGAAATTCTTCTGTTGTCATTTTTTGCTTTTCTTCTGGAAGAAATGGTTTGATATTCGTTACACGAGAACGGATCGATTTGATTCCTTTTGATTCGATTTTGTCTTTTTTTACTTTTAATGCATTGACTACTTCATTGATATCAGAGTCGAACATAATTGTTCCATGAGCAAACATCCGACCGTTGGTAGCATACATCGCGTTGCCAGAAAATTTCATGCCATCAATGACTAGATCATTTCGGCCTTTCAATTCCGCCCCAGCAACACCCAATTCATGAAGTGCTTGGATGATTGGCTGTGTTACTTTCGCAAAGTCACGGAATGAATCCCCATCATCAGGCATGATAAAACTAAAGTTCAGGTTTCCAAAATCATGGTAGACAGCTCCGCCTCCACTTAAGCGACGGACAACATGAATGCCATTTTCTTCCACATAATCTCGATTGATTTCTTCAAGCGTATTTTGGTTTCTGCCGATGATGATTGAAGGTTCATTGATATAAAAGAGCAAAATAGGTTCATCTAAAGGCATTTCTTGCAGCAAATATTGTTCAATTGCTAAATTGATTCTTGGGTCGTGGTTTTCATTTGGTACAAAAATCATGTTCTTCCTCCTAAATGTTAAACACTTTGTCAACTGCAGCAAGTTCTATATCAATCCCTTTGCCTGCTGCCTTTTGCGCTTCATTTTTCAATTGTTCTAAATCACCAAACTGAGGTAGGTGTGTAAGTACAAGTTTCTTTACGTTAGCTGATTTCGCAAGTTCTCCAGCTTCTTTTGAAGTGAAATGGGCATGATGATGTTCATTTCCTTCAAAAAGATAGGTATCTGCTAGAAACAAATCAGCATCTTTCGCAAAATCAGCGAAACTTTCCAAATAACCTGAATCACCTGTAAATACGAATACTTTCCCCGTTGTTTCTTCTACGATACGCATGGCGTAACATACTACTGGATGGATTGTTTCCATAAAAGTAATCAGAAAAGGACCAATTTTTAATTCTTCAGCTTCAAAATAAGGATGTCCTTTTGAGACATTTTCCAACGTCAATTCTTCAAAGTGAATGGAATCTTTTGTGTGTCCATAAATTGAAAGCAATGTCTCCGGATTTCTCTTAGGATGAAGTTGCCAGTAATACTGTAATACACCAAGGTCAGCAATATGATCATGATGATAATGGCTAAGGATCACAGCATCTAGATCAAGTGGATCAAGGTGTTCTTGTAATTTGATCAGCGTAGCACTACCTGCATCGATCAACAAATTGAACCCGTCAGATTGAAGCAAATAACCTGTTGTCCCTTGATTTTTATAAGGATACGCTCCTAAGCATCCTAAAACAGTTAATTTCATCGTACATTCCCCCTCAAAGATTTATCCTACCACAAAAGTTATTTTTTTGATGAATAAACTGCTTACATGCTAAGTAAAATAGGCGTCTGGACCTCCTTTTTCAATCCGTGCTTGTTCATAAAATTCTGCAACTGACACATTCACATAAACAATGACCCACAAAAGACCGATGAACAAAGCGATTGCTCCTAGCAAATACCAGCCGATAAAAGACAGCTGCAACAAAATATACGTACCAATTCTATCTTTCAATAAAAACCAGCCATATTTCAAACATTGAATAACCGACAAATCAGGATAGTCGAACTTTGTCCATGCAGCAAATTGGAATAAACCGCCAACAATACTCATGATGAGTGCTGAAACAAAAATCATCCCTATCATCGATAAAACAAAGCTGATATCAAGAAAATCTTCTGGCATGACACCCGTAGGTACCGCATTTGAACTGAAAAGCAGCTGCATATAAGTACTCACTCCGCTGATTAAAAACATGGGCAGAAAGATTAAACTGTTGAGTAGCCAGTTGATGACTGAATTGATCAAATTGATGCCAAGTATCGAACCAAAATACTTTCTTTGGAAAACTGAAAATAAAAGGTTACTTTTTGGTCTGCCACCCCGTACAACTACTAGCGCAATGTAAAACAATGCATAGTTGAATGCGAATAAAAGTAAATTATCGACTAGAAAACTCAATAGGTGCTGCTGCATGCTTTCTTCCGGAAAAGGACTGAAACCGTCAAAAAAGTTCTGGATGACGCTCGTAAATATTATAGATAAGAAAACAAGCCAAGTATTGATTCCCCATTGATTTTCCAAAGAAACTCGTGCTTTTTTCCGATATTCAGAAATAGGTATTCTATTATTCATTATTCATAACTCCGAATTTTTTCAACTGTTTCACTATCAAGCCGTTTCACTAATTCTGTGACTAGTTTCACTGTATTCAAATAATCATCTTCATGAATCACTGATGTATGGGAATGCAGATAACGAACAGGAACGGTAATGGCTACAGACGGAACACCATCTCTTGTCAAATGCATTTGTCCTGCATCAGTTCCTCCGCCAGAAATCACTGTATATTGGAATGGAATATCCATTTCCTCTGCTACATCAATAACAAAATTCAATAATTTTTTATGCGGGATCATAGATGCATCAAAAATCAAAATCTGTGGGCCTTTTCCTAAAATCGAATCTGCTTCTTTTGGTGTCATTCCTGGAGTGTCTCCTGCTGTACCAGTATCTAAAGCAAAAGCAATATCGGGATTTACAAGGTGTGTACTTGTTCGAGCACCTCGCAAGCCTACTTCTTCTTGCACATCGCTTCCTGCGAATAAAACATTTGGGTGTGCTTCTTTAGATAGATTCTCTAATACTCGCAGAGAAACAGCTGTCCCGATACGATTATCCCATGCTTTTGCCAGTAAATATTTACTGCCATTCATTCGTTTGTATTCAATATATGGAGTGACCATATCTCCAGGACGTATGCCCCACTCTTTGGCTTCTTCTTGGCTTGATGCGCCAATATCAATGAACATATCCTTTATTTCATAAGGTTTATTTCTTACTTGAGGTGTTAAAACATGTGGTGGTTTGGAACCAATCACACCGTGGACGATTTTCCCTTCACGTGTTTTGATTTCAACTTGCTGAGCAAGCATGACTTGCCCCCACCAACCTCCAAGAGTTTGGAATTCCAAGAATCCTTTTTCGGTTATTTTTGTTACCATAAAACCAACTTCGTCCATATGTCCAGAAATAAAGACCTTGGGGCCTCCGCCAGCACCATGTTTGGCAATCACACTGCCTAAACCGTCATAAAAAATATCATCAGCGAATGGTTTGGCATATTCTCTGAATACTTCTCTTACCTCTTCTTCATTTCCAGGTACTCCTTTTGCAGAAGTTAAATCAATAAGTAGCTGTTCTTCTTTTGTATCCAAATGTTTTCCCCCATTTCTATATTCATATTGTGATTATACCATTGCTTATGATTTTTGTTCAGGCAAACTTGGTATTTTTATCTTTTATTCAGAATATTCAAAAATAAAGAAAACAAGCGAGCAACACTCGCCTGTTTTCTTTATTTTAATTGTAGTTTATCTGGTATTTGATGTTGCCAAGATTTGCTAAAAAAAGCATCGTCAAGATGATACTTACTAGCAGTAATATGATTTTCTTCTAAAAACGGTCTGATCTGTTGATCTGCAGCCAACCAGCCTTTCCAGCCTAGATGGATCGTGTCTTCCATAAAATAGTTGGTACCCGCTTGATTGACAAAATCAGCTATTCGATTGAATCCTTGGCTATTTAATTGAAATTTGATCTTTTTGGCAAATCCTTGTAACATTTCTTGAGATAGTCCGGTATAATCGCTCCATTTCTCGTTAACCGGTGGGATGATGAACAATACTTCGTTATGGTTTTTTGCTAATTGATCCAAGACCAGCTGAAAATCAGAAAATTCTGGCGAAAAACGATAATCCCAATTTTTTTGTGACTGTTTGAGCTCTGGCTCGTGGGCTCGGATACGATGCGTATAAAAATCGTTTTTCAACCCGAATGGATTATTCGTCGTTTCTCGTTCTCCAATTTGATTTGCTAAAATGGATAATTCTGTTTCTTGGTATTGTTTTGGTAATCGTTTTGACTCATGATCGATTTTTTGCTGTCGATCTTTCAACCCAATATTGCTGAATACTTCATCCTCTCTCTTCAGCATGTTCCATTGGCTGCGCAGCTGATTCAAAGATTCAGGTAAAGGTAGCTTCCCTTTTTTGATCGTTTGCAGAATCGCCGTCAACGTATCATTCTCTTTTACTTTTGAGAAAGTTAATAATCTTCTAGCTAAATAGCGATCAGCAGGCGTTACTTTCTTCATTGAAAACAACCAGTCGTATGTTTGAAGTTCAGAATAATACGTATTAAAGTAATCAGTTTTTACACCATTTTTAACGAACCACTGAGGAGAAATAATAAAGACAACTTTCTTGTTTTTCATAGCATCTCCTGCAGAACGCATCATCATATATTGGCTTAACGATTGTGTCCCGGGTGCTCCCAGCAAAAATGGACGATAGTTTCGCTGGTATTTTTCTGCCAGAACAGACGGATGAAATGGACTGATTCTGCTTAATTCACTTGAGCCAAAAAAAGGAATATATTGTTTTTCAGATAATGCATAATTTTTTATCGCATCTCCTTTCAACACGTTCACTGACATGGAAGAAGAGGCACGTCTAATCGTTTCTGGATTAGAGATATCTACTTGATAGGAGGAGGTAAAAAACACAAACAGTAAGCCAACAGCTAAAACAACCGGGCCGAAAATAGCAAAAAGTTTCTTTTTCATACTCAACCCTTCAATGCAGTTGCTTGTTGAATGATTTTATTCGGTGTGCTCCAATCCTCTCGCTCGAATTCAGATACAGGGACTTGGATATCCAGCTCTCCGTCTAGCTCGACTAATAATTGAACAGATGCTAAAGAATCAAGCAACCCTTCATCAAATAGATCAATATCACGATTTTTTCTTACTTCATCTGTTCCTGTTATTTCTTCTAAGATTGATAAAATTTGTTCTTCCATTTTCCTTTTCTCCTTTGTTATATAAATTAATATGTCACTATTCGTTAGCTAAAAAAAAGTTTATCTAAAAATCCTGAAAAAATCAGGAAGCTAAAACATACTGCTTGAAATGTCAAAAATACGGCTAAGCCATGCGTAAATTTGTTAGAAGGCAACTGCTCTTTATGCTTCTTCTTAAATCGGATCCATGCATCTGTCAGACAGATCAGACAAGCATGATACAGTCCATATACGATGTAGTACCACGTCAATCCATGCCATATACCCATTAGAAGAAACAAAGCAAAATAACCGATATTTGACATTACGATCTTGCTTTTAAAAAATTTTTTCTTCATCATGAAGAACATCAATCGCATATATACATAATCACGGAACCAAAAGGACAGCGTCATATGCCAACGATTCCAGAATTCTTTGATATTCCATGATAAAAAAGGTTTATTGAAATTGATTGGTGTCTGATATCCCATCATGTAGCTTGTACCGACTGCAAATAAGCTATAGCCAGCAAAATCAAAAAACAAATACATACTGTACACGTACATATAACCTACTAATGCCCATGAAATACCACCATGCTGTAAGGCAATGCGTCCCACTACAGGAAGCAGTACTTGACCAAAATAATAACCGATAATGAATTTATATAAAAAACCGACAAAAATATTTTGGACGCCTTTTCCCAAAAGATCAACATATTTATCACGAACAGGCGGATGGAGCTGATCTTTTTCAAATCTCCTATAGCGATCGATTGGTCCAGAAGAGATTGTTGGAAAGAACAGCAGAAACTGGATATAACGAAATGGCTTATATGTTTTGATCATGCCATCTCTTATTTCCATGATCATTTGTACAGATTTAAAGGTTAAATAAGAGATTCCTAAAAAACCAAGTAACGATGCTTTTCCATGTTCAAAAAAAGGAGTCACTTTCGTTAAAAACAGTGGAATTATCGCTAAAATAACGGCGGCAAAAAACCATCCTGTCTGATTTTTCCTTTGCCGATAAACAAAATAGCCCCATACAAGTATCGTCTGCCACAAAACATACCCAATCAGCGCCGCTCCCTGTTGCCAATAATTACCTCCAAAGCTGACAAATAAAAAGAAAAGTGTCACTGCTGATTGATAAACTGGTAATCTTTTTTCCCATATCAATAAAGATAGAACGATCGGTACAAGCGCAATGGCTAAAAGAAAAAAATAAAACGGCTCTGCATAAGGGATCATATGAGGTAACATCATTCAGGATTCACCTCAGCTGTTAATTTTTTTCGATCGATTTTTCCATTAACTGTCTGAGGCAGCAGATCGACATAATGGAACTTCTGAGGAATCATATAATCCATCACAACTTCTAGTAATTGTTCTTTGATAGATTTAGTCAACTGAAAATCCGGCTGTTTCGTTTTGTTTTCTAATACGACAAAAGCAACCAGCTGCTGTACTTTTGTTCCTTGGTATTTTGGTACGACGACAGCTTGTTTGATTCGGTTGTCTTGGAGCAGATAATGTTCGATATCCCCGAGTTCAATCCGGTATCCATGTAATTTGACCTGCTGATCCATACGTCCTTCATAAAATAAAAGCCCATCTTCATCTAGTCTACCTGCATCCCCTGTATGGTAACTTGCTAAGTCATTTTGACAAAAGAACGCAGCAGCTGTCTTTTCGGGATTGTTCAGGTAACCTTTTGATACGCTTGGTCCTGCAATAATGATTTCACCCGTTTCTCCTTTTGAAACAGGTTTACCTTCTTGGACAATAGAAACTTTCGTGTCTTTTTTTACGTAGCCAATCGGTAGTCGGTCATAACTATCTAGTACATGCTGGTCAATCTGAATACTTGAAATAGCTACAGTTGCTTCTGTTGGACCGTAAGTATTATATATCCGTGCATTTGGGAATCGATCAAGTAGACTTTCTGCAGTTTTTTTCGTCAATTCTTCTCCGCAAAATAAAAACATGTCCAATTCCGGCACATTTTCTCCATTGAATGTAGGTTCCATCAAGCAAATATCCATAAATGATGGAGTAGAAACCCACACATTCAACTTCAAGGCTGGCAATGTCGCGAATAATTGACGAAAGTCTTGAACAACTGCTTTATTTAACGGCTTCAGCATTCCGCCAGAAACTAATGCAGGATAAATAGAAAATACCGATAAATCAAAAGAAAATGGCGCTTGGGCTAAGAAATGCATACCAGGCTTGATCCCAAAGTCTTCCATCGTCCATTGAACAAAGCTGACTAGATTATCATGACTGATTTGTACGCCTTTTGGTTCTCCAGTAGTACCAGAAGTAAAAATAATATAAAAATTTTCTGTACCTTTTACGCTATTTCTGGGATAAAATCCTACTGGTATCTTCTTGATTTCTTGAAATTCTTTTTTTGTTATGACAGGAACCGAAGGAATATCTTCTATCCAGTCCCCGATACTGATGACCATAGATGGTTTAGCCACCCGAAAGATCGATAGGATACGCTCCTTGGGTGTATGCTCTTCAATCGGCAAATAGGCATGGCCAGATTTGACAACCCCTAGAAATGAGACAATCATTTCAAACTCCAAATTGCCAAAAACGACAATTGGTCCATCGCCTTCTACCTTTTTTTCTAAATAATAAGCAAGTGCGTCTGATGCTTGTTTCAATTCACCAAAAGTATGCGTCTCATCCGCCTGATAAGCAACTCGATCAGGTTCATTTATTCCCCAATCATCGATTGCTTCAATAATCATTTTGATTTCCATACTCTTCCTCCTAAAATTCGTTATAGATAAAAGTTCCTCCTTGAATATTTTTATAGTGATACAGATAAATCAGGAACAGCAGTACTGCACTATAAAAAATTGTTCGAATGATGAATTTTCCCCAATAATTCAATTTTGGATTAGAACGCCATTTGTTCATTGGATTCCCTCCTCATATAACCTCACACAAAGTGTAACTAATTTTGACAAAAAGAAACATGTGTCTAGCTTACAGAAACCGTTTTTTTACTAACAGTTTTGTCACATAGCTTTTATAAAAATAGCACATCAAATCACTGCTTTTTTCTTTATAATTTCTCGTACTTTTAAAAAATATAAAAAATAAAGAGGTTGTGACAAAAATCGTGTCACAACCTCTTATTCCAAATAAATGGTATTCAAAATTTAGTTCTATTTATTATCTTGTCTTATTCCGTATATCATTCCTCGATAATCCGACAATATAACTGACTCGTAATGACATAAAGCAAAAGATAGATAAGGATCAATAAGCCACTCACAAGATAAGCCAACCAGTAATCGGCAGTTTTTATATACTGAGTGAAGACATTGATTGCAAATACTGCGTGAGTGATCCCTAATATCATGGGTGGAAAGAAGGTAAGTGCGTTTTGCTCGAAGATCATCCGTCTGATCCTTCTTTGTGGAATCCCCAGCTTAGTCAATAGGTGATAATTTTCTTTTTCTTCCTCTGCTTCTGCTAATTGCCGGACTGTCAAAATACTACCAGTAGCAATAATCACGATCATCCCGACAAATAGTGTGACAAAAATATTGATACCGATTCGCCGATTAACTGCACGCAATTTCGAATAGCTGGAAGAGAAATTCAAACGAGAGCTTTCTTGGCTAAATTGTGCTTCCTTCATTTGGTCATCCGGAAGTTTCTTTGTGCTAATTTCTCCTTGTAGACTTCCATTTACGATATCATAAGAATAATAAACAGCATTGAGCCACTTTATCGACAGGTCATTGCTCAGTCGTTCATCTATTTTTTCATTATTTCCACCTGATACATCTACATTGACTACTTGATAATCCACACCTTTTGCTTTTTCAAAAACGGTATCATCTACAATCAGTACAGGACTTAGATATACCATTGTTTCGTCACCTAATACACTTGGAAGCATTTGTTGAATCTTCAATTCTTGATTATCTGGCAGTCCAATACTAGATCCATATAATGAAATATTCCGAAAAAGAGTTTGCATTTGATCAAGCAAAACAGTATGACCAGGTGATTTCAAAGAAATGTTCGGCAAATCTGGATTAACTTTTCTGAAGGCTTGATATTGTGTTTCCGTGATCAGATTAGCAGTTTGAAACATAGGTTCTTCGAGATTTTGACTATAGATACTCCCAATGACTTTATAATGCAAGGTGATTTCTTTAGTTATCTTCTGCCCTTCCTCTGCTAGAATCGGCTTGATTTTTTTCTCTGTCTCAACATCAAACTGATAGTCCATCGGGGAGGAAACTTTCTCCTGGTAGGATAAAATAGTAGAGATACTAGCCGTGCCGCCAATTGTCATTAAAGAAATTCCGAGAATGACTGTAATCAGAGAATTTGTACGCCAACTTTTGAGCAAATGAACTTGCGTGTTACCCATTATCAAAAAATTGATACCATAGTAATAAATCTTCCATTTACTCAATATGATCAAAAATAATCGAAATGTATAACAGAAAAACAAATAAGTACCGACCACACAAACGAAAAAAATTAAAAAAGGAAAAAAGAAAACTAATGTATCAAGATAATGATAACTGATCATCCATGAAGTGATTTCCCTAAAATGACTAGCTCCAAAATATCCGCTCGTTAAAAGTAGTAACCCGATGACTGCGAGTAATCGGTGCCTTGTCCTGAAGCGCATTGTTGAACTATCTGCTTGTTCTTTTTCTCCAAAACTTCGAATCATTGGATAGCGCCATATTTTCCATATTGAATATACAGATACTGCTAAAAGGATGATGAAAAAAGCAAATAAAGTATCTACTACTGATGGAATGGAGATAAAAAATGGACTAGTAAGATCCATATCCATCATTCGAACCAAAATCATTGAAAAGAGTTTGGAAAAAATAATACCGAGTAATATCCCAGAAATACAGGCGAACAATCCAATTATCATGATTTCTAACACATATATACCTGATATCTGCAGTTTATTCATACCAAAAAGCTGATAGATGCCTATTTCCTTTTGCCTTCTATTCAAGAAAAATCGGTTGGCACTGAATACGAAAAAAAGCAAAACAACAGTAATGATAAATCCACCAAAACTCAATCCACCATCTATCGAAGTATCTTGACTTGCTCTTCTGACTAAAGATTGATCGTAGGTCATTGCGCTGAAGGAATAATAGATCATTACGGATAAAGTCAAACTGAAAAAATAAACAAGATAGCCTCGTGACTGCCGAAAAAAACTTTTAACGGCTAGTTTATACAGCATTCATTTTTCCTCCTCCGCCAATCGTCGCCTGCATGTCTATTACTTTCTCAAAGAACTCTCTTCTTGTCCCTCTTCTGACAACTTCAGAAAAAATCACACCATCTTTAATAAATAAAATTCTATCGCAGTAGCTTGCTGTATATGGATCATGGGTGACTAACAGTATCGTTGCTTTTTCTTTTTGATTCATGGTCTTCAAGTAGTTCAACAATTCTGTAGCCGACTTCGAGTCCAAAGAGCCAGTTGGTTCATCTGCAAAAATCACTTGTGGCTGAACAACAAGTGCTCTAGCAGCTGCAATTCGTTGTCTCTGTCCGACAGAAAGTTCATCGGGATACCGTTTGAGCAGTTCTTCTATATTCAACAATTGAGCTACATGTCTTACTCTCTTTTCCATTTCCTCTTTAGTCATCCGTTCAACTGCTAGGGGCAATAGGATATTGTCTTTTGCATTTAGGGTATCGATCAAATTGAACTCTTGAAAAATGAATCCTAGTTTTTTTCGACGAAAGTCACTGAGCTCACTGTTTTTCATTTTTGTGATTTCTTTTCCTTGGATCGAGACACTGCCCATCGTAGGCAAATTGATCGTGGACAAGATATTCATCAGCGTTGTCTTTCCTGCACCACTTGGGCCCATAATCCCAACAAACTCGCCTTCTTCTACTGTGAATGAGATATTATCTAAGGCTTTGACGGGAGAAAGTTTGCTGCCGTAGCTTTTACTTAGATGTTTCACTTCGATCATCTTTTCCAATTCTTCTCCTCCTCTTTCATTTTTCATTTCTATTTATTTGCATAGTAGCATATCTACGAATAATTTGCTCTTATGTTTTTGTCACTTTTACTTGGACTGAATAAAAAATTTTATTCAATTATTTTATTCAGCAAAATTAAATATGCAAAAAACAAATCCACCAGCTACAAGTTTTCACCTTTTTTCACAATAAAATATACACTACATATAGTATAGAAATCCAATTATACAGCACATTGAATACTATATATAGCCGATATTTAGTTGCTCCTTCCCCGATTTTGTTTTATGATAGACAAGAACAATTTAGCAGGAGTTGAAGATAATGAAAGTAAATTATGAAGAAAAAACTGTCGTTACTCAGCAGCCAGAGACATCCCAGATGAAAGTCATCAAACGCGATGGCCGCCATGTTGATTTCGATGAACAAAAGATCAATGAAGCACTGATCAAAGCAGAAAAGAAAATTCACGGCTCATTATCACCACTTACTTATGAAAAAATTCAAATGATTGCAGACTTGGTTGTCCAAGAAATCAAAAGCCGGTTTGCTGAAAATGTCAAAATCTATGAGATTCAAAACATCGTGGAACATATATTACTAGAAAAAAACGAATATGAATTAGCAGAAGAGTACATCAATTATCGTACCAAACGAGATTTTGCTCGCAGTAAAGCAACAGATATCAACTTTTCGATTGAAAAGCTAATCAACAAGGACCAAACTGTCGTGAACGAAAACGCAAATAAAGACAGTAATGTTTTCAATACACAGCGAGATCTGACAGCCGGGATCGTTGGAAAATCAATCGGACTGAAAATGTTGCCACCACATATAGCAAATGCGCATCAAAAAGGCGATATCCATTACCATGATTTGGATTATCATCCTTATACACCGATGACGAATTGCTGCTTGATTGATTTCAAAGGCATGCTGAACAATGGGTTCAAAATCGGCAATGCCGAAGTCGAATCGCCAAAATCTATCCAGACCGCCACAGCACAAATCTCACAGATTATTGCCAATGTAGCGTCAAGTCAATATGGTGGCTGTTCTGCCGACCGAACAGATGAATTGCTTGCTCCTTTTGCAGAATTGAACTATAAAAAACATCTAAAAGACGCGGAAGAATGGATCGATTCGCCAGAACGCCAAAAAGAATATGCAAAAGCAAAAACCAAAAAAGATATCTTCGATGCTATGCAAAGTTTGGAATATGAAATCAATACCTTATTTACTTCAAATGGACAAACTCCTTTCACTTCATTAGGATTTGGACTAGGAGAAAACTGGTTTGAAAGAGAAATTCAAAAAGCAATTTTACAGATTCGAATCAATGGATTAGGGAGTGAAAAGCGGACAGCTATCTTCCCTAAACTGATCTTCACTTTGAAAAAAGGTGTGAACTTAAACCCTGAAGATCCTAATTACGACATCAAACAACTAGCATTGGAATGTGCAACGAAAAGAATGTATCCTGATATTCTGAATTACGATAAAATCGTTGAATTAACTGGAAGTTTCAAAGTACCTATGGGCTGTCGTTCATTCTTGCAAGGGTGGAAAGACGAAAATGGTCAAGAAGTAAATGTCGGACGAATGAATTTAGGTGTTGTTACATTGAATTTGCCAAGAATCGCGATCGAATCAAAAGGAGATCAGAATAAATTCTGGCAGTTACTGTCTGACCGCTTAGAAATCATGAAAGATGCGCTTCTCTATCGTGTAGAACGTTGTAAAGAAGCCATTCCAGCAAATGCGCCAATTTTATATATGTATGGTGCTTTCGGGAAACGTCTTTCACGTACCGATTCTGTCAATGAATTATTCAAAAACCGTCGAGCTACTGTATCGTTAGGCTACATTGGATTGTATGAAGTTGCTTCAGCTTTCTTCGGTGGCGAATGGGAAACAAACCCAGAAGCAAAAGCTTTCACACTTGATATCGTCAAAGAATTAAAAGCTAATGCAGATGCATGGGGGGATGAATATGGTTATCATTTCAGTGTCTATTCAACTCCAAGTGAAAGTCTAACTGACCGTTTCTGCCGTTTGGATACAGAAAAATTCGGCATCATCGAAAATATCACAGATAAAGAATATTATACAAACAGTTTCCACTATGATGTGCGTAAAAACCCAACGCCATTTGAAAAATTGGAATTTGAGAAGGATTATCCAAAATATTGTTCAGGTGGATTCATCCACTACTGTGAATACCCTATGCTCCAACAAAATCCGAAAGCTTTAGAAGCTGTATGGGATTTTGCATATGACAAAATCGGGTATCTTGGTACGAATACGCCAATCGATCATTGCTATCAATGTGGTTTCGAAGGTGATTTCAAACCGACAGAACGAGGGTTCGAATGTCCAGAATGTGGAAATCATGATCCAAAAACATGTGATGTAGTCAAACGTACTTGTGGCTATTTAGGAAATCCGCAAGCTCGTCCGATGGTACATGGCCGCCATAAAGAAATTTCCTCACGTGTGAAACACATGAAATGAGGTTGTGAAAAAGCTGTCCTGCATCAAGTAATAAGAATAGCTAAACAAAAATAGTTCCTCATATTTTTCGTTTAGTTGGGCTTATTACTGCAGATGCAAGCTTTTGAACACCGTTTATTCAGAATAAGAGGCTATGACAAGTCTTTTTTCACCACCCTCTTTCGATGGCTTTGTATCTTTGAACGCCCTCTATCAAAATAAGAACAAGCTTTCTTGAACAATGGATTTAGGTCAGTTTGTTCTTATTTATGTGGTCGAGTAGATTTTATCTTCAATAGCTATATCTTTGAACCTTAAATGAAAGAAGTTTTTTTATGAGAAATCCAAAACCAAAAGAATGGTTAGCAAAAGACTACAGCCAAAACTATATTGCTGACTACAAACCGTTTAATTTTGTCGATGGTGAAGGTGTCCGCAACAGTCTTTACGTTAGTGGCTGCTTATTTGCCTGCGAAGGCTGCTTCAACAAAGCTGCACAAAATTTCCGATATGGCAAACCATTCACACCTGAATTAGAAGAACAAATCATCGCTGACTTGCGCAACGATTACGTGCAAGGATTAACTTTACTTGGTGGCGAACCTTTTTTGAATACAGATGTTTGTCTGCAAGTCGTACGACGTATCCGAAAAGAGTTCGGTACGACAAAAGATATCTGGTCATGGACAGGCTATACCTTTGATGAATTGCTACAAGATTCAGAAGATAAATTAGAACTCCTTTCGCAAATCGATATCCTTGTTGACGGACGCTTTGAATTAAGCAAACGTGACCTAAAACTACAATTTCGCGGAAGTAGCAACCAGCGGATCATTGACGTCCAAAAATCTTTAGAATCCAATCAAGTTGTGATTTGGGAAAAATGTACGGATGCAACAGAAACCTATGAACAAATCAAAAAGCAAGACTTGATATAAAAACAGCTTTGGGAGAGAAAACGGATTTCCGGTTTCAACTCTCAAAGCTGTTTTTATATTTCTTGATTTTCCCATAATGGAAGGACGATGTTTTCATAAGTCATCGGGTCCAGATTCGTCAAAGTAATCCCTAACAATCGGATTCCTTTTTCTACTCCCAAGATTTCCTCCCATATAAGGCTTGCTTGATAAAAAAGTGCTTCTTTTTTATAGATATATTCTGGCAATGTCACTCTTTTGGTCACAGTAGAATAGTCCGTGTACCTGACCTTCAAAACTACTGTTTTCCCATGTTTTTGGACTCTTCTCAGTGCTTCTTCTACTTTTTCAGCTAGTTGGCGCAACTGAGTCAGCACTGCTTCTTCCGTTTGCAACGGCTGCCCATAAGTATGCTCTTTTCCCACAGATTTTCGCTCTCTTGTAACGTTTACTGGAGAATCATGGATTCCTCTGACTTTACGATAAAGAGAATAGCCCATTTTTCCAAAATTTCGAATCAACATCATTTCTGTGCATTCATATAGGTCTTTTCCTGTATAAATCCCTAGCTCATGCATTCTAGGTACAGTTTTCTTCCCTACCCCATGAAATTTTTCAATTGGCAAAGCTTTTAAAAATGGCACAGCGTCTTGAGGGGCAACTACCGTGATTCCTCTAGGTTTTTGATAGTCTGATGCTAATTTGGCCAAAAACTTATTGTAACTTACTCCCGCAGAACATGTTAGCTGGACACTCTCCCAAATATCTGCTTGGATCATTCGGGCGATTTTGATGGCTGACTTGCAATTGATTTTATTTTCGGTCACATCAAGATACGCTTCATCGATACTAACTGGTTCCACAATATCTGTATAACGATAGAATACTTCCCGTACTTGTTTGGAAATATCGCTGTATTTATGATGGTCGCCAGGCTTAAAGATGGCTTGTGGACAAAGCTCATACGCTTTTTGTGCACTCATTGCTGAATGAATTCCGAATTTTCTTGCTTCATAATTTGCTGTAGTCACTACTCCACGCCCACCAGTGTCACTGGGGTGTCTGGCAATTACTAATGGATGTCCGCGAAACTCAGGATGATCTCGTTCTTCAACCGAAGCGAAAAAAGCATCCATATCAATATGAATGATTTTTCTTGATGTATCATTATGTAAAGGAAATTGCAGCTCCATCATCCTCACCTCTTATTCATTATACAAGAACATTCGTTCGCGTTCAAGAGATTTGAAAAGTTAGTAGCTGATTTCCTCATTAGTCTTTCATTATAGACAACTTATACTATCTCAGTCTAATTCATGGTACTGACGGTAGACTTCTTGTTTTTTCAGCCCATTTTTCAGCGCTACTGCTTTGATAGCAGCATTTGGTTTTTCGCCTGAAGCGATCTTTGCTTCTACTTGTTCCTTTAACGTTCCCAACTCTTCATCAACTTCCGTCACTGGCATTTCGAACAAATTCCCTTCTACAAGCAGACAACATTCACCCTTTACTGGATGTTCTTCGATATAAGCGAGTAGCTCTTCCGTACTTCCTCTAAGGTATTCTTCATGGACCTTTGTCAATTCCCGACACAAAACGACTTGGCGATTTCCAAAAATTTCTAAGAAATTCGTCAATGTAGCAGTGATCCGATAAGGTGACTCATAAAAAATCAGCGTAACTGTCTGTTCTTTTAGCTTTTTCAATGTTTCTTTCTGTTCTTTTTTCTTACGTGGAAGGAAGCCATAAAATAAAAATGGTTGAGGCACTAGCCCTGAAGCAATCAAAGCCGTCATCCCAGCTGTAGGTCCTGGGATAGAGATCACAGAAATCCCTTCTTTTATGCAGGCTAAAACTAGCTCATGTCCAGGATCGCTGATGGAAGGCATTCCTGCGTCACTGACTTGAGCAATCGTTTTTCCTTCTTTTAACAAAGCAATCAATTGAGGGACACGTTCTTTATAATTATGTTCATGTAAACTTTTTTGGGGTGTATGGATTTCAAAATGATTCAATAACTTTTGTGTATTACGCGTATCCTCACTTGCGATAAGATCGGATTCTTGCAGCATACGAACACTTCTGTAGCTCATATCTTCTAAATTTCCAATTGGCGTCGGTACAAGATATAAATCCCCATATACCGGATTTCCCTTGAAACTTTTTTGATTATACATCTGTCACAATCTCCTTAATAAAAAGACTGGAGCAGTATTTCTCCGCTCCAGTCTCCTCTTGTTATTGGTCATCGACCGCTTTCGCGATAGATCACTTCTAGACAAAACGCACAAGGCTCGTCATTGTCCCTTCTTGATCCATATAAATCGTAGCAGACATGGAATCCTTCTTCATAAATTTTTTCAAGATTCATACGAGACTTAGAAAGTTCCTGCTTCACATTTTCAGCTGGAGCTTGTGCAACTTGGTTCAATTCCCGCAGGTGTTCCCGCAGACGTTGATTTTCCATCTCCAAAGTTGTATTTTTTTCTACGATCTCATGCAAAGCATGCTTCATTTCAACAAGTTCTGTTAATGTATTTCTCAACTCTGATTCTAATTGATTCAATCCGTCGTATAATGATCTCTTATCCATTCATCTCACCTACTTGGATAAATTCTTTCAATTCATCCCATTCATATTCGACAGGATTTTCCCGTCCAGTCAGCCGAATACTAACGATACGGCTAAGCAGATTCAACCCTACGACTTTCCCTTTACCATCAGGTGTAGCAATTACTTTTCCAAAGTCAGGGAGTTCTTTTTTCGCTGTCTCGTATTCTTCGCTCTCATATTGCAGACAGCACATCAAGCGTCCGCATAAACCGGAAATTTTTGTTGGATTCAAAGATAAACTTTGATCTTTTGCCATTTTGATTGATACAGGCACGAAATCGCCTAAAAAAGAAGAACAGCATAATGGACGCCCACATGGACCAATTCCGCCTATTATCTTTGCTTCATCGCGGACACCAATTTGTCGAAGCTCAATACGAGTACGAAATACAGCGGCCAGATCTTTTACCAATTCTCTAAAGTCAATTCGCCCGTCCGCTGTGAAAGAAAAAATCAATTTATTTCGATCAAATGTGTATTCGGCTTTGACCATTTTCATTTCCAACTCACGCAACTGCACTTTTTCTTTTGCGATTTTCAATGCATCATAAGCATCTTTTTTGTTTTTTTTGTCTTTTTCTAATTCAGCTTGTGACGCTTTATGCAAGATCGGACGGATAGCTTCAGGAAGGTCATTGGGATCAATCTCTTTTTTAGGAAGGACAACAGTAGCAATATGTAAGGATTGCTGAGATTCGACTAATACCTTGTCACTATAAACATATTCAGAGTCTCCTGGTGCAAAATAATAGATATGACCTGCATCTCTATATCGGACACCTACTACTTCTACCATTTCCATCCTCCTTGATCATCATCCTTTGCGGCAAGCTAAAAAATCGTATGCAAAACGAACTGTTCCGCAACAGCCTGAAAACTGACATTGCTGCGTAGTTTCTGCTCTGCGATCAATATCCGTTCAATTATCTGGTTTATCTGTTTCACTTTGCCATATTCGCCGTTTGCTACTGCTTGACGCTGTGCTTCCTGATAATAAAACATCAAGACAGATAATCCTGTAAACTGTTGTGTTTTTTCTTTAAATGATTTTACCAATTTTTTTTGGACATAGATAAAGGCTTGAGTATCTTGCTTTTGCAAGTAAACGAACCATTGATAAATCAAGTCCTTAGCATCATTAAACCATTCATCTTGAGAGATTTCAACTGCTTTTCCTAAACTGTTTGTTAAGAAAGCCAAAAGTTTTGCTTTTTCCAATGGAATCTGCTCTTCTTGCAATCGATGGATCAGTGCTTCTTTCGAAAGTTCTTGAAAATGCAGAACTTGACAACGAGATTGAATAGTAGGGAGAATTCTTCCTACTGCATCTGTTTCTAACACCGCTAAAAAATCTCCAGGGGGCTCTTCCAAGAATTTCAACAAACTGTTTGCCGCACTGCTATTCATTTTTTCAGCTTCTTTGATCAAAAAAACTTTTTTTCTTGATTCGTAACCGCTGCGACTGAATTCCGTCTGCAAACGTCTGATCTGATCGACTTTGATGGTTTGTCCTTCCGGTTCAATAACCAAAACATCTGGATGTTCTTTCTTTTCGATCCGCTGACAATTGTTGCATTTTCCACAAGGCAGATTGTCTTTCATTTGGGTACAGAACAGGTGCTGTGCAAGCCATATACCTACTTCATGTTTTCCTGTTCCTTTCTCCCCTTCAAAAAGATAAGCATGAGCGATACGCCCATGCTCAAAACTCCGTTGAAGCTGCTGATACACGATCGGTTGCATTTGAGCCAAGTTTATTTCTTGATTCATAGCTCAGCTCCTCCTAAAATTGATGGAATCCTTCAACAGGTAAGACGAAGACTGTGGCACCGCCTACTTCTACTTCTACTGGATAAGGGACGCCCCCATCCATCGAAATATCCAGTGTAACAGGTGTAGATACAAATTGCTTTCTTGATTCACACGTTTTTTTGATGATTTCCAATGCTTCTTCTACACGGTCATCTTCAATACCCACGATAAACGTACTGTTTCCAGCCTTAAGGAAGCCGCCTGTCGATGATAGTTTTGTGGCACGGATATTTGCATCAATCAATTCATTTGATAAACGGTTGCTGTCTTTGTCTTGGATAATCGCTAAAATAATTTTCATAAACGTTCACCTTCCTAGTTTTCAAAAAATTGCGGATACTGTTCAATAATTGTATGATAACTTGTTTGCAGCACTTCTTCAAAGCTTTTTCTTGCATCAACTTTGTGGATTCTTTCCGGATTCTCTTCTGCCAGCTTTAAGTAAGCATGACGTACACGCTGGTGGAATTCCAAACCTTCCGAATCTAAACGGTCGATTTGATTTTGTCTGTTTTTCTTGATTCTTCTTAATCCGGTGTCTGAATCTACGTCAAGATAAAGGGTAAAATCCGGCGTAGTACCTTCTGTAGCAAACTCATTCAACCGAGCAATCTCGGTAACGCCGATGCGTCGGCCTGCACCTTGATAAGCAAGAGAACTGTCGACAAATCTATCGCATAAAACGATTTTCCCTTTTGCCAGAGCAGGCAGAACCTTTTCGACTAGATGTTGTCTTCTTGCTGCTGCATAAAGCAGTGCTTCCGTACGTTCATCCATCCGATCATTTTTTGGATCAAGGATCACTGCTCGGATCTCTTCAGCAATCGGAATGCCTCCTGGTTCTCTTGTTTGAATGATTTCTGTTTTTGCTACTTCTTTCAAAAGAGGGTAAAGTTCATTCAAGATGCTGGTTTTTCCTGCACCATCAGGCCCCTCGATTGTAATAAATAGTCCGTTCACATTGTTGCCCCCATCTCTTGTGCTGCTTTTATATTGTATCTGAAAAAACACTTAATTAGAAATTTATAACTCACGTCTTCCTTCGACAGCTTTCAATAAAGTAACTTCATCTGCATACTCGATATCAGAGCCTACAGACAGACCATGTGCTAGACGAGTCACTTTGATACCTGCGGGTTTGATCAGACGTGAGAGATACATAGCTGTTGCTTCTCCCTCTGTTGTTGCATTTGTTGCGATAATCACTTCTTTTACATCTGCATCATGCAGCCGCTGCAACAGAGAAGAAATATTGATGTCTTCTGGACCTGTCCCTTCCATCGGTGATAACACACCATGGAGAACATGATAAAGTCCGTGATATTCTCGCATTTTTTCCATTGCCATTACATCTTTCGGCTCTTCGACCACTAGGATAACGCTTCGATCACGTGAAGGATTTCTACATATTTCGCAGGGATCTTCTTCTGTGATGTTTCCGCAGATACTACAAAAATGCAAATCGCGTTTTACACTTAACAAAGATTTAGCAAATTCATTTACTACTTCATCTTTCATATCGATCGTATAAAAGGCGAGTCTTGTCGCTGTTTTCTGACCGATTCCTGGAAGTTTCATGTAGCTGTCGATCAGTTTCGCAATTGGTTCTGGATATTGCATATTCATTACTCCTTCAGTTTAAAACTAAAATCCTGGCAAACCTTTTGCGTATTTCCCTAATTTTTTCTCAGTTTCCACATCAATTTGTGCGATCGCATCATTGACTGCCATTACGACAAGATCCTGAAGCATCTCGATATCATCAGGATCAACGACTTCTTCATTGATTTGGATATCTTTCATGCGACGATCGCCTGTAAAAACCGCTTTGACCAATTCATTGGTGGCTTTACCTGTAAACTCTGTTTTATTTAGCAGCTCTTGTGCTTCTGCCATTTCTTTTTGCATTTTTTGTACTTGTTTCATCATGCCTTGCATATTGCCCATTCCACGCATCATAATTATCTACTCCTTTTTATTAATCATCTACCACTGTAACAGCTTCGGAGCCAAACAGTTCCTCTGCTTTTACTACAAGTGTTTCTTCTGGTACTTCTTGTTCTTGAGGAAGCAACTCGATTTCTCCTTCTGAGTCTTCAGAAGCAAAAGAGTTTTCTGTTCCCTCTTCTTGTGCCTGCGTCAAATAATTTCTTCGAAGTTCTGGCCAGCTTTCTCTTGTAATATAAACAGGATCAGGCGCATAATCTTTGATCATTCGGCTTAAGTTGTTGTGTACCGAAAGCTGCAATTCTTCGTCATTTGCTGCTCTTTGACAAACAATCTCATAATCAAACGCAATCACTAGTCCTGTAGGTCCAGCTGCAACTGGTTCGCTTGCTTTAAGCATTGCTCGCTGAGTGACAGATAGACTCATCAGCAAGTCTTCCCATACTTCTTTTACTTGGTTCAGATGCTGTCTTGTCGCTTCCCGCAGAACTTTATATACTCGTTCCGTCGGTACACGATAGGTACTTGTCTGTTTTTTATGATTTGTTTGCTGTACCGGCTGTACTTTTGTATTCTCAATTCCTGTATTACTGCGTAGTTCCTTGATTTCGTTTCTTAGTTCCTTAATCTCTTGTTGTAGCTGTTTTACTATCTGATCATCTGCAAATGCTACATCTGCTGAAGGAACAGAAGCAGACGGTAGCTGTGCAAGTTTGACTGTAGCGACTTCCAAATAAATAGCGGCACTATTGGTAAAACGAATTTCATTTTGAGTATCGCTCAAAATCTTTATCATTGAAAACAGCTGATCCGCTGAAACAGTTTGTGCCAATTCTGTAAATGTACTTCTGATCGTACTCGATTGTTCCTCAACTAGGTTAGGTGCTTGCTGATACATCAGCAAGTCACGGCAGTATTGTAACATATCCTCTAGAAAGCGACGTGATTCTTTGCCGGCTGCGAGAATTTGGTTCAATGTTTCCAATGCTTCTGGTACTTCTTTTTTCACGCAAGCACTCAAGTAACTGTCCATCATTTCGTCAGTTAAGCTACCTGTCACTTGCATGGCATCATCTAAAGTAATTGTTCCTTCACTAAACGAGATTGCCTGATCAAGAATACTCAATGCATCCCGCATCCCGCCTTCTGCAGAACGGGCAATCACATTCAATGCAGCTGGTTCATAGCTGATAGTCGATTCTTTCAAGATAAATTCAAGATGTTCGACAATATCTGCCGTATTGATCCGTTTAAAATCAAATCGCTGAGTCCGTGAAATGATCGTAGCTGGTATTTTGTGAGGTTCGGTCGTTGCTAAGATGAATATGACACTTTCTTTTGGCTCTTCCAATGTTTTCAACAAGGCATTGAAAGCTCCTGTTGAAAGCATATGTACCTCATCAATAATGTACACTTTGTACGCTGCCTTTGTAGGCGCATAATTTGCCCGATCACGGATAAATCGGATTTCTTCGACTCCGTTATTGCTGGCAGCATCGATTTCGATCACATCTTCTTGCGTACCAGCAGTAATTGATCGACACATTTCGCATTCGTTGCATGGCTCACCGTCTTTACTGTTCGGACAGTTGATTGCTTTTGCGAAAATCTTTGCTGCACTCGTCTTTCCGGTTCCTCTGGGTCCTGTAAACAAGTAGGCATGTGAGGTTTTGTGGGAAACAATAGCATTTTTTAGTGTCTGTGTCACAGCTTTTTGTCCAACGATGTCTTCGAAACGCTGCGAACGCCAGACTCGATAAAGTGCTTGATATGCCATAAGGATCCCCCTTTTTTAAAAAATTCACTATCTCTTATTATACGTGATATTAGGTAAAAAAACTACTATCCTTCTCGGCTTTTTCAGGTATTTAAACAATACGCAATTTTCCATTTCAATTCCGTCTCTAGTCCGAGAAGTTTCACATCTTCCTATGGTATAATAAATAAACAATAATTGTTTGGCATTAGCTGAATCAGAGGAGGAATTTTTTATGGGTCTTATCAAAGCAGCAACAAGTATGGTTGGCGGCGGTCTGGCAGATCAATGGCTAGAAGTCATCGAACCAGACAATATGAGTGATACAACGGTCATGACAAAAGGTGTCAAAGTCCGCAAAGATGACAAACGTGGCTCCAATCGTAAAGGAACAGAAGATGTTTTAACAGACGGAACAGTCGTCCATGTCTATCCAAACATGATGATGCTTTTGGTCGATGGTGGAAAAATCATCGATTATACCGCTGAGGAAGGTTATTACACCATTAAAAATGACGCAGCTCCTTCCATGTTCAATGGAACACTGAAAGAAGCAATTGCTGAAACTTTTGACCGATTCAAATTTGGCGGCGTCACACCGCAGAAACAACAAGTTTTTTATATCAATCTCCAAGAAATAAAGGGAATCAAATTCGGTACAAGCGCGCCGTTGAACTACTTTGACAATTTCTATAACGCAGAATTATTCTTACGGGCACATGGCACTTATTCTATTCATGTCGTTGACCCGATTTTATTTTATACAAACGCAATCCCTAAAAACAAAACACAAGTGGAAATCAATGATATCAATGAGCAGTATTTAGCTGAATTCCTAACAGCGCTACAATCAGCAATCAATCAGATGTCTGCAGATGGTCAACGGATTTCTTATGTACCATCTAAGAGTTTGGAATTAAGCAAATACATGGATACTGCATTGGATGATTCTTGGCGTGAATTACGTGGGATGGAGATTGTTTCTGTGGCTGTAGCCAGCATTTCTTACACCGATGATTCTGTGAAACTGATCAATATGCGTAACGAAGGGGCGATGCTAGGTGATCCTAGCGTACGTGAAGGATACGTGCAAGGTTCCATTGCACGTGGTATGGAAGCAGCCGGAAAAAATGAAGCAGGAGCAATGACCGGCTTTATGGGTGTAGGTATGGGAATAAATGCAAATGGTTCTTATCTTTCTCAAGCAGCTCAAAATAACCAAGAACAAATCAAACAACAAGCAGAAAAACAAAATCAACAAACTGCACAAGGAAATGCGGATACTTGGACATGTCCAGTTTGCGGGACAGAAAATTCCGGAAAATTCTGTTCCAACTGCGGAGCTGCCAAACCTGTAGAAAACGTTCAGCCTAAGCTACAAATGCGATGCAGTGAATGCAATGAGATCGTGTATCTTTCCAACGGCATCCCTAAATTCTGTCCAAACTGTGGTAAACCGTTTAAAGGAATCCCCGTTAATTAATTTATTTAGAAAGGTGTGCAGCTGATGGATGTTCTTACACATAAATGTCCTAATTGCGGCGGTCCGTTGACTTTTGATCCCAAAGACCAAAAATTTCATTGCGAATACTGCCTGAATATCTATACAGAAGAAGAAGTCAGCCAATATGAGCAAAAGCAAAAAGAAGCGCGTATGGCTGGCGAAGAAAGCAAAGAAGAACCTTCACCTACCGAAGATTTTACTTTTACAGCCCAAGAACAGCTTGCCGATATGAATGAAGCCGAGCGCAAAGCGGTTGACGAGGCAGGCGGTTTTTCAGATACAGCGGACGAATCTGCAGATAATACCGCAGCGATAGATCTTTTTCTTTGTCCCAACTGTGGTGCAGAGATCGTGACTGATGCGACAACTGCTGCGACTTATTGTTACTACTGCCATAATCCCGTCGTACTATCGGGACGTTTAAGCGGAGAATTCTTGCCAAATAAAGTACTTCCTTTTGCTGTCGAGAAAGAAGAAGCAATCAACAGATTTCTCGCTTGGACCAAGAAAAAATGGTTTGTTCCCAAAGCTTTTTTCAATAAGGATCAAATCGATAAGTTGACAGGTGTGTATTTCCCTTATTGGGCTACAGATGCTGAAGTAGATGGTGCCATGCAGGCGAATGGTACAGTTATCCGCATATGGCGGATAGGTGACATCGAATACACAGAAACGAAGCAATTTGCTGTTTCAAGAGCAGGCAAGCTTTCTTTTAAAGAACTAGTAAAAAATGCCTTATCAAAAAATACGCAACAAAAGATGGTCGAAGGCGTGCAACCTTTCCCGTTAGATAAAGCAATTGATTTTAAAAGCCAGTATTTAGCCGGGTTCCAAGCAGAAAAAAGAGATATCGAATATGAGGCAATCAAATCACAGATTCAATCTGAATTAAAAGACTATTCAGAGAAGCTGTTAAAAGATACCGCAAATGGATATACAACATTGACCGGTGTGCGAACTTCTGCTTCAATCACAAACGAAGTAAATAATTACGTATTACTGCCGGTATGGCTTGTTACTTATCGAAGCAATGACTCAAGTAAAAAAGTCTACTACTACGCAATGAATGGACAAACAGGAAAGGTCAGCGGTGTCCTGCCGATCAGCCAGAAAAAATTGGGACTGACCGCTCTTGGGATTTTCGCTGGGCTAGCGATCCTCTTTCTGATCGGAGGTTACTTGATATGATGAAAAAATTTTTTTTATTCTTTCTTTTGCTAGTAAGTGTTGGCTGGCCGGTGGCTACTCATGCAGATACAGCTACGGTAAATGATGAGGCTGGGTTATTCACAACAGATCAAATCCAATCTTTGGAACAACAGGCAGAAAAGCTGAATGAAAAAATCAAAGGACGAGTCTTGATCGTAACGACTACATCTAATTCAGAAGAACCAAGAGACTTTGCTGATAATTACTTAAGAGACGCAGTCGGAAATGATCAAAATGGCTCAGTATTGCTATTAGATATGGGACAGCGTGAAATCTACATTTCGACTTCTGGTAATATGATCGATTATTTGACTGATAGCAGAATCGATTCGATCTTAGATGATGTTTATGATCAGATGACAAATGCTGCCTATTACAATGCTGCAAAAGCTTACCTGTCTAAATCAGCAACATATGTGGAAGACGGAGTTCCAGGAGGACATTATCGTGTAGACGAAGAAACTGGCAAAATTACACGCTATAAGGTTTTGACGACAGTAGAAATCATCATTGCTGTTGTTTTGGCTCTTATCCTTAGTCTTGTCTTTTATTTTGTGACTGTTTCGCGTTATCAATTGAAATCAGGCATCTACAAATATCCATTCCGAGAAAAATCCAGTATCAAATTAACTGAAAAAACCGATCGTCTGACAAATTCTTTTGTCACGACAAGAAGAATCCCCAAAAGCCCACCTCCTGGAAGCGGCGGTGGCGGAAGTACTACCCATTCTAGCGGTGGCGGGACTTTTGGCGGTGGCGGCAGAAGTTTCTAAAAATTGCTAAATGAATGTTCGCAAAAAAAGGGCTGTGACAAAAATCGTGTCACAGCCCCTTTTGTTGCAAATAAACGGCGTTCAAAAGCTTACATCTACGGTGATAAGTCCAGCCAAGTTAAAAACATAAGAGACTGTTTTTACTTGGCTCTTCTTATTACTTGATGCAGAACAGCTTTTTCACAACCTCTTCCTTAAACGGTGTTCTCCTACCAACTCCTCGGTCACAAGTCACAATATTCATCAAACATGAAAAGCTGTTTTTTGAAATTGTTCCTTGTGACTCAGAGTTAAACGGCAGGCTCACAACCTCTTGGTAAACGGTGTTCAATCAGCTGACCCTCGGTATTAGCTCAAAAAACGGCAAAATATGAGGAACTATTTTTCCGTTTGTTTCTCTAATACTCAGGTCAAAACGCTGATTTCACAACCTCTTTGTTCATCAAAAGATAATATTGTCTTCTAACAAGTCCATATTCAAAATAACGATATGATGGTCTTTAACGGTGATAATACCATCTTTTTTCAGTTGTTTTAAAATTCTGTTTACACTGCTAGCAGTTGAGATGCCACAAAATTTGGCGATTTCTTCATTCGTGATCGAAAAATCGATCAGCATCCCTTCTTCTGTCCGCACACCGAATAAATCATATAATTCGTAAAGTTGCGTACAAACAGCTCCCAGCTTTCCGTTTAATAGCATTTGCTGCATTTTTTTCATCGAATAAAGCAGACGATAGCGGTAATACTCTTTTACATAGTGTTGTAGCTTTGGGTCTTGGTTGATATTTTGCCAAAAGCGCACACGATTGATTCGATAAAACTCTGCATATTCTGATTCAACTCGAATATTATACGGCGAATCGATGAATTGTGAATATTCGTCTTTTAAAAGAGAGACGATTTCAAGATCTTTGATATAGCGAAGGTTAAATTCTCTCCCATCATTTGAAATAACACTTGCTTTTACCGTTCCCTCTTTCAAGATATACGTATGGGAATCTTCCATCCCTTCGAATGTCAAATATTTATGATATCCTTTGCGTATAATCGGAAAATCATTTTTATCCAAATATTCCTTTAAGACTCTACTATCCAATGATGCTCCCCCATCCAAACTTTCATCTAAAAAGATCATACAGTACTTTAAAACTTTTTAAAGTCCAAAGGTATTTTACTAATGATATTAACATTTGTTAAGTACCTTTTTCCATCACTTATGCGATTTTTTTCCTTTTTTTTATTCGTTATACTGCAGAAGTAAAATTTTTTAAGAATAGAGGGAAAAAACATGAATTACTGGATGAACACAATCATTAATCGATTAGAAACAGCATATCAAACAAGATTTGATATGAAAGCTTCTTTAGTCTTTTTAAATGATGCGTATCAAAACTCGATCGAATTGATCAAAGCAGTGGATGAGAATCCAACAAACGAATGCGAAGAATTTTTAAATCTGTTTATGTCTACAAGAGATTTATTTATTCGCCAACTTGTTGATCGCTATCCATCCAATTATCACGATGTAGAAGTTCAAATACAAAAATTAAAAGCATATTCAGCTTAAGGGGAATGTATAACATACATGGAAAAGAAATTATTTAATAAATATTTTATTGGAATCACATTGATCAATTTTATTGTCTACCTGATTTATTATCTGTTGATGGTCATCATGGCAGTCATTGCGCAAGACACCTTACACGCCAGCTTGAGCCAAGCAGGTTTTGCTTCTGGGATCTATATCATCGGAACATTGCTGGCACGCTTATTCATGGGGAAACAGTTAGAACTATTTGGTCGGAAGTTTACCTTAAGAGGCGGTGCGATCTTCTATCTCCTTTCAACATTAGCATATCTTTATACGCCAACTATCGGGGCATTGTATTTAGTTCGATTCTTGAATGGATTCGGCTACGGTACAGTTTCTACAGCTACAAATGCTATCGTTACTGCATATATCCCTGCATCTAAAAAAGGGGAAGGCATCAATTATTATGGATTAAGTACTAGTTTAGCTGCCGCTGTTGGGCCATTTTTAGGAATGATTTTGCTGAATATGACTGATTTTCGTTTCATTATCTGGTTTTCAATTGTACTGGTCTTCTTTGTTACGATTGCCTGCCTTGTCTTTCCTGTAAAAAATATTCCATTATCTGAAGAACAAAAAATATCTCTTCGCTCATGGAATATCAATAGTTTTATTGAAAAGAAAGCACTTTTCATTACAGGAATTGCCTTTTTGATGGGTCTTTCTTATTCAAGTGTTTTATCATTTTTATCTTCTTATACAAAAGTAATCCACTTAGTTGCTGCTGGGTCATTTTTCTTCGTCGTATATGCTTTGGTCATCACATTTACACGTCCATTGACTGGAAGGATTTTCGATGTCAAAGGAGAACAATACGTGATGTATCCTAGCTATTTATTCTTAACAGCAGGATTATTTTTACTGAGTGTAACGACGAATAGTGTGACATTGCTTATCTCTGGAGCATTAGTCGGCCTAGGTTATGGTACGTTTATGTCAAATGGACAGGCTGTTTGTTTAAAAATCGTCCGCGAACATCGAATCAGTATTGCTTTATCTACCTACTTTATTGGTTTAGACCTAGGCTTAGGCGTTGGTCCTTATTTGATGGGGATGCTAAAATCTCTTACTTCATTTAGAGGATTGTATGTGATTGCCGGAGTCATTCCATTGATATGTACAGCACTCTATCTTGTTAATGGCCGAAAACATAGTCATGAAGCAGAGGGCGAATTGATTGAATCATTGAAAAATGAAATTTGATCTTGATGAATAGATAAAAAAAACCGTTCAGATCTGAAAATAATCTGAGCGGTTTTTTGAGTAAAAATAGTTTATGATTATTCTTAATTAAACATCTATTTATTTTTAAAGCTTTCATTTATCGATAAGAATAGTTTAACTGTTGATTTATTCCATTTTCCGTTCATCTGGTACGATGCCTTGACTTAGCAACCACTTGTGGAAGAACCATTCTGCCACACCGATCAATAGAGCAGGAATCAATACTTTCATCCAAATATCGACTGTATCATTCATAAAATATAGATAGAGCCACAAGATAACTGCAGCTGAACCAGCATCTGCGATCGTCGCTGCGATGTTCCCTACTTTACGTAAGATCAACAGATCCCCTAGCACATAGATCATGACTACAATAATTACCCCAACAATCGTTGAATCCATAAAGCTAACACCGTATAAACCTGTCAGCACGACCCACAGAATCGCCCAGATCATGATTGCCTTCACTACCAACGCCTTCACATGTTTCATTTTCTGCACTCCTTTCTCCTGGATAAAAAAGTAAGATTATCTAACAAGATAACCTTTTCATTATTATACCATCGGCTGAGAGAAGCGAGCAAAGATAAGGTCCTATCTAAAAATGAGGAAGCCACTTAGAACATTCACGTAATAATTTATCCGTACAGACATTCGATATGGTGTTCCTTTACTTTCGCATACTGTTCTTTTGTCAGTTCTTTACTTGTCACCAGATAATCGATTTCATGAAAAGCAATGGCTTGATGCATGAATTTATGTGCAATTTTTTGCTGTGTAACTAAAACGGCAAGCCGGTCTGATTGTTTTCTAAAAGCTTTTTTGACCATTGCCTCTCCTTCATGAGTTTCTGTTACTCCTTGGCTGAAATCTAGCCCGCGACAACTCATTATCGCTAAATCCGCATAATATGACAATGCATCGTTATAGGCTTTTGAACCGTTGATTGTTGCTCGTTTCGGAACAATTGCCCCTCCCAATACAGATACTTTTGCCGTTGTATATTCACTCAACATAGCAGCTGTGACGATGCCATTCGTAATGATCTGCAAACCATCAAATCTTGCTAGGTTTCTGACTAAGTGTAAAGAGGTTGTACTGGAATCCAAGAATAAGACCATATCATCTCGAATCAAAGAAGAAGCTGTATCTGCAATCTTACGTTTTTCTGTTTCTTCTTCTAATTTGGTGATCTTCATCAGGTAAGGCACGTCAATTTTTCGATTGTCAATAAGCATGGCGCCACCGCGAACTCTACGGATCAATCCACTTTTTTCCAGAAAAACAAGGTCACGTTTAATCGTGGCTTCGCTATAATTTACTAACTCGATCAAATCGGTGACTCTTGCAAATTGGTTGTTTTTTAGATAATTCACAATCTCCTGCTGTCTATTCTCCACTTCATTCAACATAAAATCACCCCATTTACTTTATATAGTAACAGGAAAAAAGAGGTTGTGACAGAAGTGATTGGCTTCGAGAAATAAGAAGAAATTTTTCGAAAAAACTACTTCTGAACATCGTGTGTGGTTAAGAGGGTATGACAAGACTATTGTCATACCCTCTTGACCACACATTTTTATTTTTAGTATAAACTAGCCTTGCCTACTGTGTTCAAAATTTCCATTTTATGTTTGACTACTTCTTGTACCTTTTTATTAGCTGCTGGATAAATTGCATTCGGCTCGTACATCGATGGATTTTCACTCAATATTTCTCTCAAAGCATTGAAAAAGACGCTTTTAAGATCTGAGCTCAAATTCACTTTGGCAACTCCGTATTTTACTGCTTCGCTGACTTCTGCGTCCGGATTACCTGAACCGCCATGTAAAACAAATGGAAGATCGATTTGTTGGTTCAATTCTTTCAGTAAGTCGATATTTAATTTTGGAGTTCTGTTTTTCGGATACAAGCCATGCGCTGTTCCAATTGCTACAGCAAGTGTATCGATTCCTGTTTCTTTCACAAAAATCTTCGCTTGATCAGGATCTGTATAAATGATTGTTTCAGCACCTCCTTCAGCAGAACCATTATTCCCAATCGTTCCAAGCTCAGCCTCCACTGAGACATTTACCGCATGAGCTAACGCAACCACTTTTTTCGTAATCTGTACATTGTCGTCGAATGATTTCAAAGACGCATCGATCATCACGGAAGAATAGCCGTTTCGAATCGCCCGTAAGACATCTTCTATCGTACCGCCATGATCCAAGTGGATAACGATCGGCAGTTTACTTGTATAAGCATAGGCTCTTACTGCCGCAACAAACTCATCACTTAAATAGGCGATTTCATCAGGATGAATTTCTAAGATTACTGGTGCTTCTAATCTCTCTGCTTCTTCGATGATTGCTTTCATCATATCATAGCTGCAAATATTGAAGGCTGGTACTGCAAATTGATTCTCTTTAGCCACTTTCAATAACTCTTTCATTGTATATAACATTACGCTTCCACCTCATTTGTTAGATTTTCATTTTTCGTCCACTTGTCTTGTTTTTTCTCTTTCACTGTTTTTTTCAATAGTCCAAGCATAAAGGCTGTAGTGACTGTACCTGATGCAATTGCCAAGACATACATAGGTAAATTGTTCATAACATTTGGAATTAGCATCACCCAAATCCCTCCATGAGGTGCCATTGAAGTAACTCCTACTGCCATGGAAATCCCTGCAGCGACTGCTGAACCTGTCATCAAACTAGGTATCACGCGGATCGGGTCAGATACCGCAAACGGTATAGCACCTTCTGTAATATACGAAGCGCCTAAAATCCAGCATGATTGACCTGAAGTCCGTTCTTCTTTGGTAAATTTATGTTTGAATAATAAAGTGGCTAAAGCAATACCTAGGGGAGGTGTCATTCCTGCAGCCATACAAGCAGCAATCGGTGCATTTACTCCAGCTGACATCAAACCGATCGAGAAAGTCGAAATCGATTTATTGATCGGCCCACCCATATCAGCTGCCATCATGATCCCGATAAGTAATCCGAACAATAGCCCGGATGTATTTCCCAAGCTATTCAGCCAATTTGTCAAAGCATCCAACACCCATGTGATCGGTTGTTCAATCACAAATACCATCAAAAGCCCAATAATTAAGATCGATAAAAGGGGGACGACAATCAGCTGATAAATAGCAGAAAATTCTTTTTTTACGCTAATTTTATTTGCCAGAAAATCACAGATATACCCTGCTAGCACGCCACCAATCATTCCGCCAAGAAAACCTGAACCACCTGTAGAGGCCAGTAATCCGGCAACAATTCCTGGGGCAAAACCTGCTTTTCCAGCAATCGATGTAGCAATCCCCGCGCCTAACGCAGGAACCATCATGGCAAACGCTGTATCTCCTCCGATCCTTGAAAATGCAGCTGCTAACACATTATAGTCTGCTGAGTTGGGATCAGCCGCTGTAATCCCAAAGGCAAAACTCAGTGCGATGATGATTCCGCCTGCGATCACAAATGGAAGCATGTAATTCACACCATTCATGAAATGATTATAGATTGTCGGCTTTTTCTCATTTGCAGCTGGTTCTTTTTCATTAGACACAACGAATACGCCAATATCTCTCAATGCTTCGTCTATTACTACTTGCGGTTCTTTGATTGCTCGGCTTGTAGAGACACGCTTTACTTTTTTCCCGGCAAATCGGTCCAATTCGATTTCTTTATCTACTGCAAGAATGATTGCATCTGCCTCTTTGATTTCTTGTTCAGATAACTGATTTTCTGTTTTTACACCTTGTGTTTCGAATTTTGCTTGATGGTTTAGATTTCTTGCTGTTACTTCTAATTTTTCTGCCGACATATAAGTATGAGCAATTCCAGTCGGGCAAGCAGTTACACCAACGATTTTCATGATTATTTTCCTCCTTTTTCTTCACTATCGATACTCGGACAAAGACTCTACTATTTTCATTCTTGACTAATCTGTCTGATGATATCTGCTGGCGTAGTGGCTTCTTTTATTCCCTTTCTAAAATCTGCATTCATCAATCGTCTGGAGAGTGTGCTGAGAATCTCTAGATGCATATCTGCTGATTTTTCAGGAACTACGATGGCAAAAATATATTCAATTGGCATTTCATCTATCCCGCTATAGTCCGTTAATTTGGCTGTATGAAAAAAACACAGTGCTGGTTTTGTCACATATTTGCTTTTTGCATGGGGAATCCCAAATCCATCTTCTATTCCTGTGGAGATCTCCTCCTCTCGTTTGAATAGTGCCTTAACGACTTTTTGAACATTTCTTACCTTATTTGTTTTTTTCAACACATCCCCTATTCGCTCAAATAATGATCCTTTTGAATCTATCGATGGATCGAAAACAATCAGTTCTTCTGCGATCAATTGATCAAACCTCATAAAAAACCTCTCCCCCACAAAAAATGTTAACGTTTTCTTGGAACTGAGGTCAGTATAGCATCGTTAGCTGTACCGTTCAATATTATGAATGAACAGAGGAAAAAGACCCATCATCCGCGTGTATAAGTCATTAAAATGAACGATCTAGCTCACAAACAATCGCAAGTCTATAACAAAACAAAAAGCCTTCCTTGAAAGGAAAGCTTAGCTTCTAATTTTAGGTAAATGGTTTTTTACTTCGAAATAACCCCTCTTCATTTCGTTAATATAAGGTGTTTTTATCAAGTGGATAATTAAAACTATATACTAGTTTTTCATTGTTTTGTGCATTATGATCCTACGACTTTTTCAGCATCAAACGAAGTTTTAAATTGGCAAAAAACATAAAAAAACAGACTATCCCTATCAGATAGTCTGCTAAACGTTGAGTTATCAGCGTTTTTATTATTCCGCAGCGTTTGCGTCTTTGAGACCGTATTTTTTGTTGAAACGGTCCACACGTCCGTCTGCTTGTGTGAATTTTTGACGTCCAGTGTAGAATGGATGTGAGTCAGAAGTTACTTCGACACGGATGACTGGGTATGTATTACCGTCTTCCCATTCAACTGTTTCTTGTGAAGTTTTTGTTGAACCTGACAAGAATTTGAAACCAGTTGTTGAATCCATGAATACTACTGGGTGGTAATCTGGATGGATGTTTTCTTTCATGATTTTTTCGCTCCTTTGCCCTGCTCCATTTGCTGAACCAGAGTTGATTTGTCGATTTACAACATTAACATCTTAACATGTTTCAGTCAAGGTTGCAATTATCTTTTCAGATTTCTGGTCGGATTTTTTTTACCAAAGGAGACATCTTGAAATTCTTTGAAAAATTGCTGATTGTTTTTTGTTTTACGCAAAAAGCGGATCAGTTGTTCCGTATATTCTAATGAATCTCCAGTCATATTTTTTCGAAGTTTCCAAATTTCTTCTAATTCTTCACTTGGCATCAATAATTCTTCTTTTCGGGTACCTGATTTTTTGATATCGATGGCTGGGAAGATCCGACGTTCAGATAATTCACGTGAAAGTTGTAATTCTAGATTTCCAGTTCCTTTGAATTCTTCATAGATCACGTCATCCATACGGCTTCCTGTATCGACTAAAGCGGTCGCTAAAATCGTCAAACTGCCACCTTCTTCGATGTTTCTTGCTGCCCCGAAAAATTTCTTAGGTTTATACAATGCGGCTGGGTCAATCCCGCCACTCAATGTACGTCCGCTTGGTGGAACGACTAAGTTATAGGCCCGAGCAAGTCTAGTAATACTATCCATCAAGATAACGACATCTCGTTTATCTTCGACTAAACGCATTGCGCGTTCCAATACTAATTCAGAAACTCGAGTATGGTTTTGCGGCTGCAGATCAAATGTAGAAGATACCACGTCGCCTTTCACGCTTCGTTCTAGATCCGTTACTTCTTCCGGTCGTTCATCAATCAGTAGAACGATTAATTCTACTTCCGGATAGTTTTCGGTGATACCATTTGCGATTTCTTTTAATACAGAAGTTTTCCCTGCTTTTGGCGGTGCGACGATCAATCCACGCTGACCAAAACCGATTGGAGAAAAGATATCGATCATTCGGGTAGATAGTCTTTGCGGTGTTGTTTCCAGTTGAAGCTGTCTTTGCGGATAAAGAGGTGTTAAGGCTGGAAAATGCGGACGTTCTTTTGCTTCTTCCGGATCTTTTCCATTAACGCTTTCCACGTGCATCAAACCATAATAACGTTCCGATTCTTTAGGTGGACGGGCTTTTCCTGCCACTTTGTCCCCATTTCTCAAACTGAATCGTCTGATTTGTGAGGCAGAAATATAGATATCTTCTGCACTTGGTCCATAATTGATTGGCCGTAAAAAACCGTAACCATCTTGACCAACGATATCCAATATTCCTTCCATATAATAAAATCCTTGTTTCTCTGCTTGTGCACGAATCACAGCTAGAGATAATTCCTTTTTATTCATCTTACTGTAATAAGGAATTTTAAATTCTTTGGCATAACTATAAACTTCTTTTAACGTTTTGTTCTCTAGTTCTGCCATTGTCAAATAATCGCTCATTCAGCTCCCACTTCCTCTATCATTTCAATTGATGCCCCTAAGGCTGTTAGTTTCTCGATAATATGATCATAACCGCGTAAGATATAATCTACATTGTAAATCGTCGTTGTCCCTTCTGCCAATAGTCCAGCAATCACTAAACAAGCACCTGCCCGAAGATCAGAAGCCACGACTTCTGTGCCGTGAAGTTTATTTGGACCATTCACGATGATCATATTTCCTTCCACGGTAATATCAGCGCCCATTCGTGCTAGTTCCGGCACATGGTTCACACGTTTCGCATAGATCGTATCGATGATTTCTGAAGTGCCTGTAGTCATCAATAGTAACGCAGTAAGTGGCTGCTGCAGATCTGTGGCAAATCCTGGATAAGGATAGGTCATGATGTTTGCGGGTTTTAATTCTTTCGAGGGGTAAACTTCGATTTCATCTTCGCTGATTTTCATATGGACACCAATTTCCTGCAATTTTGCTATAAAGCTTTCCAAATGTTCAAAGATCACATTTTTCACTTTGATACCATTTCCTACTGCAGCTGCTAATGCTAGATAGGTTCCTGCTTCGATGCGGTCAGGAATCATGAAATGCCGACAGCCATGTAATGTTTCGACTCCTTCGATACGGATCACATCTGTACCCGCTCCTCGAACTTTTGCCCCCATATTATTCAGTAAAGTTGCCACATCTATGATTTCCGGTTCTCGTGCAGCGTTTTCAATTACTGTCTGTCCTTTTGCTTTTACAGCAGCTAACATCACATTGATCGTTGCTCCGACTGAAACCACGTCCATGAAAATCCGATTGCCACGCAATCCTTTATTTTCTGTCCGTAAATACATGGCACCATGTTCATTTGTCACTTCAGCACCTAGAGCTTCAAATCCTTTGACGTGTAGGTCAATCGGTCTAGGGCCTAAATAACAGCCACCTGGCAGGCCTACTACCGCTTCGCCAAATTTACCAAGCAGTGTTCCCATAAAATAATAAGAAGCACGCAAACTATTGATTTTTCCGTGCGGCATCGGAATCGATACGACTTCTCGAGGATCGATTTCTAGTATGTTGTTGGAAAAATGGACAGTTGCGCCCATGATCTCTAAAATTTCAATTAATGAATGAACATCTTGTATGTCCGGCACACCTTCCAAGATCACTGGGGAATCAGCTAAGATTGCAGCTGGAATCAATGCGACTGCACTATTTTTTGCACCGCTGATCGTTACTTCACCAGCTAAAGGTCGGTTTCCTTTGATTACGATTTTTTTCATCTGTTTCCACCTTGTTTATTAATCTTTTTTCATGGATATGCTTGTATTTTATCATAGATAAAAAAAAGAAACGAGCATGGTCTGCCGTTTTAAGTAAAAAAGAATGGAGAGCGACTTCAAAAGTCGTTCTCCATTCCTATATATCGTATCTGTTATGTGGATGCTTACGCTTTGTTAGCTGAACCGAACCAGTCGATATGAGATTTAGCATCTTCAACGATTGCTGCTTTACCTGGAGCTAATAATTTACGAGGGTCGAATCCTTTACCTTCTTTATCTTTACCAGCTTCGATATATTTACGAGTAGCTGCAGCAAATGATAATTGGAATTCAGTGTTAACATTTACTTTTGAGATACCCATTGAGATAGCTTTTTCGATTTGATCTTGAGGAATACCTGATCCGCCATGTAATACTAAAGGCATGTCTGGACCTACAGCATCAGCAATTGCTTGTAAGTGGTCAAAAGCTAATCCTTTCCAGTTTTCTGGATATTGACCATGGATGTTACCGATACCGCAAGCTAAGTAGTCGATACCTGTAGCAACCATTTGTTTGCATTCTTCAATATCAGCTAATTCGCCGTTACCGATGATTCCGTCTTCTTCTCCGCCGATTGAACCAACTTCACATTCAACTGAGATACCTTTTGCATGTGCTTTTTCAACAACGTCTTTAGCTAATTTCAAGTTTTCTTCAAATGGTAGATGTGAACCATCGAACATTACTGAAGTATAGCCTAATTCGATACATTCCAAAGCAGCTTCGTAGTCACCATGGTCTAAGTGGATAGCAACTGGAACAGTGATGTTCATTGCTTCAACTAAATCAGTGATTAAATCTTTACAGATTTTGTAACCACCCATGTATTTAGCTGCACCCATTGATGTTTGGATAAGTACTGGTGCTTGTTTTGCTTCAGCCGCTTCAAGGATTGCTTGAGTCCATTCCAAGTTGTTTGTGTTGAATCCGCCGACAGCGTAACCGCCTTTACGAGCAGCTTTTAAAAATTCAGCTCCTGATACTACTGGCATAATAAAATTCCTCCTAAGTTTTGTAAAACTAAATTTGTTAAGACAATTCTTAACCAACGACCCTATTTTACCAAACATTTCGGTAGTTTTCTACTAAAATCAATGAAAATGAAAATTTTCAAGAAGTTTTTTGCAAAAAATAAAATATCCAATAGCGCTTTAATCGAAAAAAGTCTTTTGCTTTCTATCTTTTTTCCTACAAATAATAACAAATCAGAAAAAGAGAAAAGTGACAAGAAAATTGCTTATCCCCTTCTCTTGCTACTTTTCTCTTTCTATCAAGTTCAAAAATTATTTTGTTTCGTGATCTGCTAATGATGCTCCGACAAATGCTTTGATTAATTTTTGCGGGCGATTTGGACGAGAAATCAATTCTGGGTGGAATTGGCATCCCACAAAGAATTTTTTCTCTGGCAGCTCTACGATTTCTACTAAACGGTTATCTGGTGAGACACCTGAAAAGACTAGCCCTTGTTCTTCAAACAATTGACGATATTTGTTATTGAACTCATAGCGGTGACGGTGACGTTCTTGCACAACATCGGCTCCATCATATGCTTCAGCCGTCTTCGTTCCTTTTTTGATTTTACATGGGTATAATCCAAGGCGTAAAGTTCCACCCAAATTCTCGATGTTTTCCTGATCAGCCATTAAATCAATAATATTGTTTGCTGTATCTGGATTCGTTTCAGCTGATGACGCATCTTCTAATCCAACGACGTTACGTGCAAATTCGACACAAGCCATCTGCATACCAAGACAAATACCTAAAAACGGAACGTCATTTTCGCGAGCATAACGAATCGCTTCGATTTTCCCTTCTACTCCGCGATCACCAAATCCACCAGGAACCAAGATTCCATCTGCGTCTTTCAAACGTTCTTCTACATTTTCTCTCGTTAATTCTTGTGCTTTGATCCAATCGATCTCGATGTCTGAATTATAGGCGAAACCAGAATGTTTCAATGCTTCAACTACTGAGATATATGCATCTGGTAACTCGACATATTTACCGACAAGCGCAATCCGTACTTTTTTCTTCAAGTTCAAGACACGTTCTTCTAATTCTTTCCATTCTGTCATGTCTGCTTCTGGTGTATCTAGTTTTAAATGGTCGCAAACAATTTGATCCATTCCTTGTGCTTGTAAAACTAATGGGATGGAGTAAAGTGTATCTACATCTGGCGACTCGATAACTGCTTCTGGTTCGACATCACAAAATTGTGCCAATTTGTTTTTCACGCTTTGAGAAACAGGTTGCTCTGTACGTACCACCAAAATATTCGGTTGGATACCTAAACCACGTAGCTCTTTTACACTGTGCTGCGTTGGTTTAGTTTTCATTTCTCCAGCAGCTTTCAAGTAAGGAATCAATGTTGTATGGATATACATAACATTATCTGTACCGACATCTGCTTTCATTTGACGAAGTGCTTCAAGGAATGGCAAAGATTCTATATCCCCTACTGTTCCCCCTACTTCTGTAATGATCACATCTGAATCAGTCATTTTAGCTGCTCGCATGATTTTTTCTTTGATCTCATTTGTAATATGAGGAATAACTTGAACAGTTGCTCCCAAGTATTCGCCCTTACGTTCTTTACGCAAAACTTCAGAATAGATTTTTCCTGTCGTCACGTTGGAGTATTTGTTCAAATTGATGTCAATAAAACGTTCGTAGTGGCCCAGATCCAAATCTGTTTCAGCACCATCATCTGTTACGAATACTTCTCCGTGCTGATATGGGCTCATCGTCCCCGGATCCACGTTGATGTATGGATCAAATTTTTGGATAGTTACTTTTAAGCCGCGGTTTTTCAATAAGCGTCCTAAAGAAGCTGCAACAATCCCTTTTCCGATTGATGAAACGACACCGCCGGTCACAAAAATATATTTTGTCATAAGTTCAAAAACTCCTTTTTAATTTATGTGCAGGAAAAGTCTCAGACAATAAACAAAGCTCCCTATTCTTCAATAAGAATAGGGAGCCGAAATTTCTGTAAACTTCTGACCCTCTAAAAGGGTGCCCAAGGTGTATAATACAAGCTGACTAAGGGAAAGTCAAGTACTCAAATGAATACTATCCGCTTACAATTTTTTCTTTTTCGATATCCTTTGAGAAATTATTTCTTAAGTCCTTTATGAGTGCAAAAAAAATTTAACCCACATAATAAGCTTGATATAAACATAGCTAACGTTAAACCTAAGCAAATCAGAAAATCGTTACTGAAAAATTTTAAGTGAAATAATAGATAAAAAAATAAAACAAACATTATGATAGATAATATCCCACCTAACAAAGAACTACTTTTTCCTACTTGCAGCAACAGTTTATATAGCTTATCGTAGAAACAATCTTTTTCTTTCACCCTTATTTACCTCCTTTACGTAAAAAACGTAGTCCACAGTTCTCGGATTTTTGGCATATCTTTTCTATTAAATAATATCAAAAACAAAACAATTCCACTAATTTTTTCAAAGATGACCTTTTTTTCAACAAAAGTGCCTTGTAGGGATTCATTGAAGGTAACGAATCACATAAGTAAAAAATAAGGAGATGCGACAAAAGTCGTGCCTCCTTATTTCTAAATAAACGGTGTTCTCCTGCCAACTCCTCGGTCACAAGTCACAATATCCATCAAACATGAGAAGCTGTTTTTGAAATTATTTCTTGTGATTCGGAGTTAAATGGTAGGCTCACAACCTCT
>OKCP01000069.1_pt1 | contig 75624 bp, 71 predicted proteins | sample 1609981 | NCBI WGS metagenome assembly OKCP01 (sample SAMN04436604, study PRJEB24849) | human gut metagenome | biome: human gut; feature: NICU; material: stool | host: Homo sapiens | place: USA: Saint Louis, MO | collected 2009-12-11
CGGCCGCCGAAGTCGCGGCACGCGCGCCGGCACCGGCCAGCTTTGCGGCCGCCGGGGCCATTCGTGCCCCAGCCATGACGGCGCCGCCCACTCCCGTTGCGGCGGCTCCGATGGCAACGCCGGTGCCGACAGCCCCGACCGCAGCACCAGCCATCGCGCCCGCACCAAGCTGTGGCGCACCGGACACCAGGCCGGTGGCGATACCGGGGCCGAAAATGCCCAGCGCCAGCAGCGCGAGCGAGGCCAGCATCACGACCAGCGCGTGGTCGATTGATGGTTCGTCGGGATGTACCTGGAACTCGGCAAACAGCCCGGAACCAATGCCGACGATGACGGCCAGCACCAAGACCTTGATGCCTGACGACACCACGTTGCCTAGCACCTTTTCCGCGAGGAACGAGGTCTTGTTCCAGAGTGCAAACGGGATCAAGACGAAGCCGGCGAGCGTAGTCAGTTTGAACTCGATCAGCGTGATGAAAAGCTGTACGGCCAGCACGAAGAAGCAGAGGATCACCACCAGCCAGGCGATGAACAGAACCACGATAGGGTCGATGTTCACGAACACCTCGGGGAACCCAGCCATGTCCCCGATCTGTTCCAGAATCGGCGCGGCTGCGTCGATGCCGGTCTTCGCCAGCCGGCCCGGCTGAAGAAAGTTCTCCATCGTGATGGCCGAGCCGGTAGCGGTGATTCCCAAGCCGGCGAACGAGCGGAACACGATGCTCGCCAGCCAGTTGAAGTTGCCGATGATGTAGGCGAACGCGCCGACATAGAGCACCTTGCGCAGCAGCTTGGCGATCACGTCGTCGCCCTGGCCGGTGGCGTGGCTCATGGCCCAATACAGGCCAGCGATCGTCATGTCGATGACGATGAGCGTGGCGGTGAGAAATGCCACTTCGCCCTGCAATAAGCCGAAGCCCGAGTCGATGTAGCGCGAGAACGTATCGAGGAAACGGTCGATGATGGTCACGTCGTTCATGGCGAATCCTCGGGCGGAGTGAGCGGAACGGCGCCCTCTGGCAATTCATCTGCGGGCGTATCGAAGCTCGGCGGAATCGGCGGGAGTTCAGCCAGCGAGTTGTATTCATCCGGCCCGGTATGGCCGGCGAAGAAGCGCCGCCGGAAGGCTTCGGCGGCGGCGCGGCAGGCATCCTCGCCCATGGCCTGCCGGTCGACCGCGCATTGCCCGCGCAACGCCTTGAGCCGCACCGGATCTGCGGCCAGGGCGTCGGCCAGGTTCTCGGCCGGCTGCTGGCCGCACGCGGTCAGCAGCACGGCCAGCAGGACGGAAGCGCATCGCATGGCCGCCTCCGGTCAGTTGTTGTAGAAGTTGACGGACTGCGGCGTGTACGGCGTGCCGGTGCCGAGGAAGCGCCGCCGCACTTCGCGGGCGCGCTCCATAGCCGCCGCTTGCCGCGCCAGTTCCAGCGAAGCGGCCCGGTCTTGCGTGATCTGGAGCTGCTGCGCCTGGATCGACTGCTTGGCCTGCAAAGCCAGGAGCTGGTTCGTCGCCTGCATCGCTTGCAGCGCGCCGGTGGCCGACTGGCTCTGGCTCACGAGGTCGGCCAGCGCGCTTTCGTCTTGGGCGAGGTTCTGCGACACCTGCGCCTGCATCCGCATCGCGGTGTGCAGGCCGTTCAAGGTGTTCTGCCAGCGTTCGCGGGCATCCTGTGCCATGCGGTCGCCGCTGATGGTGGAGGCGTACTGTTCCGGGTACAGGCGGGCGAACGTGGCATCCATGCTCTGCACGTCGTAGGCCAAGCCGCGCGCCTCGGCGATCAGGCGCTCGGTGGTGGCGAGCGTCGAGCGCAGGCGGTTGACGATGTTGAAGTCGAGATTTGCCAGGTTCCTGGCCTGGTTCATCAACATCTGCGCCTCGTTCTGGAGCTGGTTGATCTGGTTGTTGATCTGTTCCAGCGTGCGCACGGCGGTCAGCGTGTTCTGCACGAAGTTGGACGGGTCGAACACCGTCAGCGCGGATGCGGGCTGCACGGCCAACAGCGATACCGACAGCACAGCAGCGAGTGAGACAGAGAGCAAACGGGGCTTGGTCATCATGGCGAAACCTCCAGCGGTTGAGAAGCGAGAAAGGAAGCTGCCGCCGGAGCGGACGGCAGCAGGTCGGCGGCCCAGCCGAGGCCGCGATGGCGCAGCCACGCGCCGGCGAAGCCGGGAGCGCCGGCCTGCGTCAGCACGCGGTCAATGTCGCGTTGGTCTTGAGGGGTGGATGCGCTCGCGAATGCGAGCGCGACAGGCCCCAGGTCGAGGTCGAACAGGCGATTGCCGAGGCGCGACTGGTAGTAGTAATCGCGCTTGGGCTGGGCGGTCGCCACGATCTCAATCTGGCGGCTGCTCAAGCCGAAGCCTTCGTAGATCGTGCGAATCTGCGGCTCGGTGGCCTGCGGGTTAGGTAAGAAGATCCTGCTCGCGCAGCTTTCGATGATGGCTGGCGCGATGGTCGAGTCCTTGATGTCGGCCAGCGACTGCGTGGCGAAGATGACGCTGACGTTCTTTTTTCTGAGCGTCTTGAGCCATTGCCGGATGCGGGCCGCGAAGGACGGCTCATTGAGGAACAGCCACGCTTCATCGAGGATCAACAGCGTGGGCGCGCCGTCGAAACGTTCGTCGAAGCGGGCGAACAGGTAGCGCAGCACCGCTTGCACGGCGGCCGGGCTGTGCATCAGTTCTTCCATCTCGAAGCCCTGCACGTCGGCCATGCCCAGCCGGTCGTGGTCAGCGTCCAGCAGCTTGCCGTGTGCGCCGCCCAGCACATAGGGCGCGAGCGCTTGGCGCAGCGCGTTAAACTGCAATAACACCGACAAGCCGGTCATGGTGCGCTGCTCCACCGGCGCACCGGCAAGGCTTCTCAGCGCCGACCAGATGGCAGCCTTCTCGTCCGGGCCGACCGTCACGCCTTCGTGCAGCAGCCGGCCCTCCACCCATTCGGCGGCCCAGGTGCGGTAGCCCTCGTGGGCAATTCGCGCGAGTGGCTGGAAGGCGATGCCGCCATCGGCGCCGAGGTCATAGTGCTCACCGCCAAGGCCGAAGATGGTGGCGCGCATCGAGCGGCCCATGTCGAAGGCGAAGATCCGCGAGCCGAAGTAGCGCCGGAACTGCATGGCCAAGATGGCGAGCAGCACCGACTTGCCCATGCCGGTCGGCCCGGCGACAAGGGTGTGCCCCACGTCGCCGATGTGCGTCACCAGCCGGAACGGCGTCGCGCCATCGGTGCGGGTGACGATCAGCGGCGGGCCATCGAGGTGTTCGTTCTTCTCCGGCCCAGCCCATACCGCTGACATCGGCATCATGTGCGCCAGGTTCAGCGTCGAAACGATGGGCTGACGCACGTTCGCGTATGCGTTGCCGGGGACGGACGACAGCCAGGCATCGACTGCGTTGAGGGTTTCGGGGATGGTCACGAAACCCCGGCCCTGGATGACGCGCTCCACCATGCGCAGCTTCTCGTCGGCCACGGCCGGGTCGGCGTCGAGCACCGTCACCGTGGCGGTGAGGTAGCCGAAGGCGACTTGATCGCTGCCCAGCTCCTGCAAGGCGGCATCGGCGTCGGCGGCCTTGTTGCTGGCATCGGTATCGACCAGCGGGCTTTCCTGCTGAAAGATCGTTTCGCGCAGCAGCGCGATGACGTTCTTGCGCTTGGCGAACCATTGGCGCCGCAAGCGCCCCAATTCCCGTTCCGCCTCGGCTTTGTCCAGGCACAGGAAGCGCGTACTCCAGCGATACGCAAAGCCCAGGCGGTTGAGGTCGTCCAAGATCCCCGGCCAGGTCGAGGTCGGGAAGCCTCGTACCGACACCACGCGCAGGTGCTGATCGCCCAGCATGGGCGCCAGGCCGCCGACCAGCGCGGCATCGGCAAGCAGTGCGTCGATATGGAACGGCACGTCGGGCACGCCGACGCGATAGCGCCGGGTGGAGACTGTGGCATGCAGGTAGGTCAGCGTCTGGCTATCGTCCAGCCAGGCAATCTCCGGCATCACACCATCGAGCAGGTCGAACACGCGATCGGTCTCTGCCACGAAGGAATCAAGCCGACCACGCCAGTCCACACCCTCAGTGGGCCGGTTCTCGTACAGCATCCCAGCCGCACGGGCGCGAGACTCTTGCGGCGGTAGGTGTTGCAACGTGAAGTGATAGACGCTCTCGAAATGGCCATCCGACTCCTCGAACGCCGCGCGTCGCTCCTCATCCACCAGCCAGGACAGTGGTTCGGGAAAGGAGGATTGCGGATAGCTCGATGCCCGCATCCGCTCGGCCTCGATATAGAAGGCCCAGCCAGACCCGGTACGGCGAAGCGCGTTGTTCTGCCGCGCCGACGTGGCAATCAGCTCGCCCTGTGTCGCACTGTCCAAGTCGGGGCCGCGAAACTGGAACGTGCGTTGAAACGAACCATCTTTGTTCAGCACAACGCCCGGCGCGACCAGCCCGGCCCAGGGCAGCCAGTCGGCAAGCAAGGCCGGGCGCTGACGATATTCGGCAAGGTTCAGCATGGCGTCCTCCCCTCACACGTCCAGAAGCGGGCGGTGTTTGATATGCCGCGCGAAGACCTGCATGAACTGCGGATCGACGCGCGCACCCCATACGGCCAGCGAGTGGCCGACGATCCAGAGCACCACGCCGGGAATCCACAGTTGCAGGCCCAGCCCGACGGCGGCGGCCAGCGTGCCGTTGGCAATTGCCACGGTGCGCGGCGCGCCGCCCAGCAGGATTGGCTCGGTCAGCGAGCGATGCAGCGGCACCTCGAAGCCTGGAAGGTCGCTGGCCGTACTCATACGACGGCCCCGCCGGAGAACGAGAAGAACGACAGGAAGAACGAGGAAGCGGCGAACGCGATGCTCAACCCGAACACGATCTGGATCAGCTTGCGAAAGCCGCCGCTGGTGTCGCCGAAGGCCAGCGCCAGGCCCGTGGCGATGATGATGATGACCGCGACGATGCGTGCCACCGGCCCCTGGATCGACTCCAGAATCGACTGCAAGGGCCCCTCCCACGGCATCGAGGAACCGGCGGCTTGCGCCGTTCCGGCCAGCAACAGCAGCAGCGCGGCCAGCAGCAGCCCCTGCCTCGCAGGGCGGGTGAGGCTGCGCAGCCGCGCCAGGCCGGACAGGCGAGGAAGCGGATTTACGGAAAAGCGGAAAGAATCAACGTGCGTCATGGCAGTTCTCCAAGTTGGTTGGGGGACGGGAATGTGCAGCGGCGTCGGCTGCGAGAGGAACCGGCGTCAGCTCGGGAAACGGCGTTTCCAGTGCGTCCGCCAGGCGATAGCCGGTGCCGTCGAAGCCGACGACACGGGCGATGGTTTCGACGTGGCGCTTGCGGCCGCGTCCGGCGATGTTGATGACGACGTTGACCGCCTCGGCGATCAGCGCCCGCGGCGGATTCACAGCGACTTCGAGAATCAACTGTTCGAGGCGCAGCAACGCGCCCAGCGCGGAGCCGGCATGGATGGTCGCAATGCCGCCGGGGTGGCCGGTGCCCCACACTTTGATGAGGTCGAGGGCTTCGCCGCCGCGCACCTCGCCGACGATCACGCGGTCAGGCCGCAGGCGCATCGTGGCCCGCACCAGCTCGGTCATGGTGACGACGCCGGCGCGGGTGCGCAGCGGCACATGGTCGCGGGCCGCGCATTGCAGCTCGATGGTGTCTTCGAGCACCAGCACGCGGTCGCCTGTGGCGGCGATCTCGGCCAGCAGCGCGTTCGCCAGCGTGGTCTTGCCGGTGCTGGTGCCGCCGGCGATTAGGATGTTCTGCCGCTCGCGCACGGCGCGGCGCAGGAACTCGGCCTGCCCGGCGGTCAGGATGCCGTCGGCCACGTAGCGATCCAGGCCGATGATGCTCACGGCCCGCTTGCGTAGCGCGAAGGCTGGCCCCGGGGCGGCCGGAGGCAGGATGCCCTCGAAACGCTCGCCGGTTTCCGGCAACTCGGCGGTCAAGAGCGGCTGGCCGCGATGCACCTCCGCGCCGACATGCGCGGCGACCAGGCGGATGATGCGTTCACCATCGGCCTCGGGCATCTCCACGCCCAGCGGCGAGCGACCCGACGACAGCCGATCCACCCACAGGGTGCGATCGGGGTTGAGCATGATTTCCACCACATCCGGGTCTTCGAGCGCAGCGGCGATCAGCGGCCCCATTGCAGTGCGCAGCATCTGGATGCGGCGATCCTGGGACGCTGCTGCGGATGAGCGAGGTTCGGGCTGGATCTGTGGAACGGCACTCATGACGCACGCTCCGCAGTTCGTTCATGGGCGGAGGCCATCGCTGCTGCGTCATCCATCTGCATCGGATCGGGGTGCAGTTCCTCCACCACGTCGCGCACCAGACTGCGGCCACGCAGAAGGTGGCGACCCAACTGTTCGACGAACTGCTCGAAGCGCACCTTGCCCTGGGCGCGTGCCGCATCCTGATGGGCTTCGGGCACCGGCGTGCTGACGGTCAGGAAGTAGCGGATGAACAGCGCCAGCGTTTCGATCTGGATGTTCTGGTCGCGCTCCAGGCGTTCGGTCTGCCGCGACAGTCGATCCAACCGCTTGGCAATGGCGGCCTCGCGCTGGTCGCCAGCATCGGGCGACAGCCAGGACGCCAAGGCCGCTGCGACGATGGACGACTTGGACACGCCTTTCTTGGCGGCCAGTTCGTCCAGGCGCTGGGCGTGCTCGGGCTGGATGAAAAGATTGAGGCGGTATTGGCTCATAGGTCGATTCCGTCGTTGGGGTCGAGGGAAGCCAGCCGGGCCGTGCGCTGCATGGCCGGGTCGAGCTGGCCGGGAAGCGGCAGCGCCAGGTCGTCGTCATCGAGCAGCGCCAGGTCGTTCGCATGTGCGTCCGGCTCGGGGTCGTAGGCGACGGTTTCGGAGAGTTCGGGCTGGCGGCGTGGGCCGCCGTCATCGGTGCCGCCCAGGCCATCGGCGGATGCCGAGGCCGGCGCCGCAGGTACGGCCGGGATCGCCAAGCCGCTCCAGTCGTCGGGGCGGGCTGGCGGCGCGTCGGCGTACCTCCCGGCTACGAGCGCGGGCGGTGGCAGGACGCGATTCTTGAAATTGGCGTCGGCGTAGTAGCGCAGCTTCTTCGCGCGGATCGGGGCGACGCTGGACACCATGACCACGGCGTCATCAGGTGGAAGCTGCATCACCTCGCCGGGCGTCAACAGCGGCCGTGCAGTTTCCTGACGCGACACCATCAGGTGCCCCAGCCACGGAGCGAGCCGGTGGCCGGCGTAGTTGCGCTGCGCGCGAAGCTCGGTGGCGGTGCCGAGGGTTTCTGAAATCCTTTTCGCCGTCCTTTCGTCGTTGGTGGCGAAAGTCACCCGGACATGGCAGTTGTCGAGGATGGAATGGTTCTGCCCATACGCCTTGTCGATCTGGTTCAGGCTTTGAGCGATGAGAAAGCTGCGGATGCCGTACCCGGCCATGAAGGCAAGCGCGGACTCGAAAAAATCGAGGCGGCCCAGCGCCGGAAACTCGTCCAGCATCAGCAGCAGCTTGTGCCGGCGCGCGATGCCATCGCTGCCGTCGAGCGATTCGGTCAGCCGCCGCCCGATCTGGTTCAAGATGAGCCGGATCAGCGGCTTGGTGCGGCTTATGTCGGAGGGCGGCACCACCAGATAGAGCGATACCGGGTGCTCGGCGGAAATCAGGTCGGCGATGCGCCAATCGCAGCGCGATGTGACTTCGGCCACGGTCGGGTCGCGGTACAGGCCGAGAAACGACATGGCGGTGGAGAGCACGCCCGATCGCTCGTTGTCCGACTTGTTAAGCACTTCGCGGGCAGCGGATGCGACAACCGGGTGAGGCGCATCGCCCAGGTGCTTCGTCGTCATCATCCGGTGCAGCGTCAGCTCGAACGGACACGCCGGGTCGCTGAGGAAGTTGGCGACGCCGCGCAGCGTCTTGTCCTCGCCTGCGTACAGCACATGCAGGATGGCGCCGACCAACAGCGCGTGACTGGTCTTTTCCCAATGGTTCCGGCGTTCGAGTGCGCCATCGGGATCGACAAGAATGTCGGCCACGTTCTGCACGTCGCGCACTTCGTGCGCGCCGCGCCTCACTTCCAGCAGCGGGTTGTAGGCTGCCGACTGCGCATCCGTGGGGTTGAACAGGAGGCAGTGGCTAAACCGCGAACGCCAGCCTGCGGTGAGCGTCCAGTTCTCGCCTTTGATGTCGTGAACGACGACGGATGCGGGCCAACTCAACAAGGTGGGAACGACCAGGCCCACACCCTTGCCCGAGCGCGTTGGTGCGAAGGTCAGGACGTGTTCCGGGCCTTCATGGCGGAGGTACTGGCCGCGATGCAGCCCGAGGAAAACCCCGTCGGGCTGGATCAGCCCAGCTTTGCGTATGTCTTCCGCATCGGCCCAGCGTGCCGAACCGTAGGTGGTGACAAGGCGCGCTTGCCGCGAGCGCCACACCGACATGGCGATGGCGACCACCACGGCCACCAGACCACTTCCACCCGCGATGGCCCCGCCGATATCGAAGACGTGCGGCGCGTAGGCATCAAAGAAGAACCACCACTCGAACAGCCGCCAAGGGTGATAGACCGGGGTTCCAAAGAAGTCGAACCATGGCGAGCCAAGGCGTAGTTGATAGCCCAGGGCGGCGGCTGTCCATTGCGTTGCACCCCACACGCCGGCGATCACGATGCCGAATACGGCGGCGATCTGCCCGAACAGTACGCCCTGAGCTTGCATTGACTGGCCTCCGATTTCCCTGCACTGATTCCTCGTTCAAAAGCGGCACAGGAACGTGCCGCATAGAGCGAGGATCGGTGCCGCGTGGGTGCCCGTCAAAGACCGTTTTGAGCACAACGGTCGAGGGAAAAGAAAGAATGAGCGGCGGGGCGAGTCGAAGACAAACGCCGCAAACTAAAGCACCCTATGGCGCATTTGGAGTTTCCAAGAGGTTGCCCAGAAAAAAATTCTCGCTGGGTCTCGCTCCCCTCATGAGCAGAATCTAGATATCATGGGAAAGAATTATTTATTGAAATCTGGATAAGAATGAAAGATATCAAGAGCATGGATCTCAACTTACTCAAGGCGCTGGACGTATTGTTGGACGAACGCAACGTGACACGGGCGGCAGCACGTCTTGGACTAACCCAACCGGCCTTGAGCGGCATGCTTGCGCGGCTGCGTGAAAGCTTCGGCGACCCGCTGTTCGCGCGTGCGCAGCGGGGCATCGTTCCGACGCAGCGGGCGCTAGACATAGGGATATCTGTCAAACAGGTGCTAGCGGAAATCGACGCGCTGCTCCAGCCACCTTCTTTCGACCCGGCCACCGCACAACTGACCTTCTCCATCGCCGCGACGGACTATGCGCTGCGTGCCATTGCTGTCCCATTTCTATCGGCACTCAAACAGCACGCACCGCGCGTTCGAGTCTCATTAGTGCCAGTCGAGAGCGGACTGCTACAGAACCAGCTTGAGCGCGGTCAAATCGATCTAGCCCTCCTGACGCCAGAGATCACTCCGCCAAATCTGCATGCCCGAGAGCTATTCAAGGAGCACTACGTGTGTGTCCTGCGGGAAGACCATCCAGCGGCTATGGGGCGCAAGCTGACAGTTAAGCAGTTCTGTGCTCTCGACCATGCGCTTGTTTCCTACGATGGTGGAGGTTTCCGCGGCGTCACCGACGATGCGCTAGAACAGTTGGGCAAACAACGAAGCGTCACACTGTCGGTCAAGAGCTTTCTGATCTTGCCAGACATCCTGCGTGCCAGTGACATGGTCGCGATCTTGCCGAGCCGCTTGGTCGCCGGTATGGACAAGCTGGCTATCTCCCTGCCGCCGATGAAGATACCGGGGTTCACCAAGACGGCTGCTTGGCACGAACGCACCCATCACGATCCAGCACATCGCTGGATACGAGCACTGCTGTTCACTTCCTGTGCTAACAACAAGTAGGCAAGATGGCTCTCATCGTCATGCTCAGCACAACTCTGCCTCGCACTACAAATATGCAATCAGCCGGCTCAATTGGAGACGGACCCTTTCGTAGCACCGCTGCGAGATAGCCTTGTCGGCGGATGGCAGAACCTAGACGCTGATATCAAATTATATGATTTCAAAAATAAAAAATTAGGATTTCACTTATTTCACAGGGAGGCTCATGATTGCTCTATGACCACTTGAATGACGCAGCCACCCCTGTTGCGTCATTGACATTTTGTGAAGGAGCTTCGATATGAGCAAGCAACAGAACGCCATCCTCTGGCCCGAAGGCTACACGCCGGGCTTTACTGAGAATTTCGCCTCTAATGAGATCATCGCCGCCGGCTTGAGCGCGGCCGACGTATGGCCGCTACTCGTCACACCATCGCTGTGGCCAAGCTACTACGCCAACTCGGCTAACGTGCGCTTTCATGGCGGCAAAGGCCCGGTACTGGCCGACGGCGATCGATTTTATTTCGAGACCTTCGGCTTCCCGGTAGAGGGGCAGTGCAACGAGTACGTGGCACCTGCGGATGGGCAACCCGGCCGCGTGGCCTGGCACGGCTGGTCCGGCGAGGAAGGCACAGATACGCGCCTGGATGTGCATCACGCCTGGCTGGTCGAGAACCTGGACGGCGGGCGCGTGCGCATCCTCACGCAGGAAACGCAGAAGGGCAAGCCGGCCGAGGAGCTGCACAACGCCAAACCCAACCCGATGATCAACGGCCATCAGGACTGGCTCGACAGCTTGGTCGAGACAGCGCGCAAAGCCAAGCAGGCGTAATGGTCGCTGGCCGCTTGATCCCAAGCGTCTGAACTGAGAAAACCATGATGGGAACTCCCCTCGAGATTCTGCTGGTTTTGACTTCGCAGGCAACGATGGGCGACGACCCGCGCCTGACCGGCGTGTGGTTCGAGGAACAGTCCACCCCGTACTACGCCTTGGTCGATGCAGGTGCCAATGTGGATATTGCGTCAATCGCCGGCGGCGAGATTCCGGTGGATCCTCATTCCATAGCGAGCGAAGGCATGAACCCGCCGAGCGTGGAATGCTTCCTCGATGACAAGGTGTCGATGGACAAGCTCGAAGGCTCGCTGAAGATCGACAGCATCGCCCCGGAAGGGGGTGCGGTGATGTTCCTGCCCGGCGGCCATGGCACCATGTGGGACTTACCCGGAGCGGGGCGCTCGTCAATCTGCTGTCGGGCGCTTGGGCTGACGGCAGGGTGGTCGCGGCGGCCTGCCACGGCCGAGCCGGACTGGTTAATGTCAAGGAAGCGAATGGCCAGCCGCTGGTTGCCGGCCGTCGCGTCAGCCCCTTTGCCAAACGCATGAGCCGCGAGACTGGGCTACCTGTGGCAGTGAGTTGGGGCATCGACGATCCGCGAATGGCCGAGCACGTGATCGCTGGCAGGTAGATGGGTTTGGTGATTCTTGGCCGCGCCATGCTAGCCAACCCACACTCTTTCTCCACCTTTGCAGGAGCTGAAGGTGGAGCACCCGGAATGGCTGCTCCACCGCCTTACGCGCACTGGCTCGAACTCTCCCGAGGCTGCGGCAAGCTCACCACATATAACGACTAGGAGGAGGTGACCGTGCGAGTTCCCAGAACCCGATCCAGTCTGTGTCGCAGGGTGTCCCAGTGACTACGCTATCAAAGGAGCTAGTACTCAACTCGATAACTTGAGCGTGATAACGCCCAGGATGATCAGCGCCACGCCAAGGTATCGCATCAGGGAGGTTGGGTCGCCATAGAAATGAATTCCGACTAAGAACGTTCCCGCCGCTCCGATACCCGTCCACACCGCATAAGCAGTCCCAATCGGTATCTGACGCTGAGCAAGCCATAGGAAGGCGCCGCTAATTGTCATGAAAGAGACGGCTACTGCGACCCCACTCCAACGCGATGTTGGCTCTTGCGCCATTTTCAGCCCGACCGGCCATCCGATTTCAAACAATCCAGCCAAAACAAGATAGATCCAGCCCATTGCAATTCTCCTTCAAGTTTTTCATATCCGGCATACATACTCCAGCGTGACCACCAGCTTAGAACTTCGGCGGCTCTTTAGGTGTGGTGTAGGGCACATCGCCATCTTCGTAAAAGCGCTTTCGCGTAGCCTCGGCAACCCGGTTACATAGTTGGTCGCCCAGCATAGGACGATCCAACTTGCATTGCTGGCGCAACTTTTTCAGCCGCTCAGGATTGAGCGCTAATTCATCGACCGTCGGAAGGTTGCCTTTATCTGGTTTCCCGGATGGGCTGCAGGCTGCCAGTGTCGAGGAAAGCAATATGAGAGCAATCTTCTTCATGGTTAAGTTTCCTTGGGAGATTGTGTGATGGTTTACCGCCGACTTTTGGCGTCTGGAGATTTGATCGAATGAACGCGTTCCATGAAGCGAGTCAGTATTTCTGACGGCTCGCTGGCCGGTCGTAGCAGATAGGTCGTGAGCATGGGCGAACCTCCAGTCAGCGGCCGTGCGACCACACCCTGTTCCCTGCTGGCAGTAATATGCGCACCTCCTGTGAGGCCTAGTGCAAGTCCCGCCGAAACCAGGACCATCATTAGATCGCTGGAAGTCACGCGTTCGGCAATTAGAGGCTCAATGTCCACGCGACGTAGCACCCGTTCAACTTGCCGAGCATGGCCCTCACACGCCACCGCGTCGCAGAGCACCAGCGGATACCGCAACAGCTCTTCCAGGGGAATCTGTTTGTGGGATAGCAAGGGGTGCCGTGCGGGCACAGCTACCATCAGAGGGTCACTCCACACCGGCACGGCGATGATGCCTTCGCCGACTTCATCCGATTGAGCGAAGCCGAGATCGTACAGTTCGCCACACAATCCCTTGATTTGCTGTGACAAAGGCACTTCGAAGAAGCGAACTTCCACTTCCGGCTCTTCCTGCCGGCAGAGCGCCAACAACGCAGGCAGGCGCGATGGCGTGATTCCATCAGACAATGCAATACGGAGCTGGCAATGAAAGCCATTGGCTGCGGCGTTCACACTGTCGCGCGCCTGCTGCAAAGCTGCGAAGACACGGGGTACGCTCTCAAAGAAGAGTCTGCCTGCACGAGTCAAGCGGGTGCTCCGAGTGGTTCTCGCAAATAGCGCTACGCCCAACTCCTCTTCAAGCTCTTTGATGGCGCGCGACAGCGGCGATGTCTCGATGTGGAGGCGCTCTGCGGCTCGGGCAAAGTGCAGTTCCTCTGCCACCGCTAGAAAGTAGCGCAGATGCCGAATTTCCATGTTCGCATTCCTCCTCACTTAGGCCTCACCACCTTCGCCTTGCGCCACGCTATCTAGCCTTCGCAAGCTGCTCCAGCAAGCTTCCCCGATCAAACAGGTGGGCCGGATAGTGCTTTTGCCAGCACACCCCATTGCACGGCTGTCTCGGCCCGCGTGCGGATCAGCGAAGCCTGCGCTGACATCACCCCCGCCTCAGCCTCGGCCACCACCGTGGCGTCCACTTGTCCCGCCTCAAACAGACGGCGGCTGCGATCGAGCTGACGCTCCGCGACTGCGACCCCCTCGGTCTGATGCTCCAGTGCGGCGTGCTGCGTATGCCAACCGAGGTATGCGTTCTCTACGTCCTGCAATGCACTCAACAAAGTGCGCTCGAACTCCGCGCGCGCAGCTCGGCTGCGCGCCTCTCCGGTCTCGATGCCGGCACGGATCGCGCCACCATCGAAGATCGGCAACGAAACCCCGGCCCCAAGTGAAAAAATGTTGCCGGTAATGCGCGTCCCCGCACTCTCAACGCGCTGCCGTCCGCCGCTCAGGTCCAACACCAGCTTAGGGAAGCGTTCGCCTTCGGCTGCGTTCCAGCGCGCGGTTTCGGCTGCGAACTTCGCTTCGGCGGCGCGCACGTCGGGCCGCTCACTCAGCAGGTCCGCAGGTATGCGTGTCGGTGTCCAATTGGGGGCGGCGAGTGAAGCAAGAGTCGGAGAAGCTGCAGACGCTCCGGGCGTTTGTCCCGCTAGTACATCAAGTGCATGCGTCGCCTCGCCGCGCGCACGCCGAAGTTGCTCTTGCTCCACACGCAGTGCGACGACGCCGGAGCGGGTTCGCTCGATGTCGAAGCCGGTAGCTTGTCCGGCCTCGAACTTCCGTTGTGTCAGCAAGACGAGTCGCTCGGCGGATGCCAGCCGCGCCGTGGCGAGCGCTTCGAGTTCACTGGCTTGGCGCTGCTGCACAGCCGCCGACACTGTTTCAAACGCGACCTGCCAACGCGTGGCAACCCACGCTTGTTCGGCTGCCACCGCATCCAGGCGCGCACCTTCTGCTGCCTGCGAAAGCCGCCCCGACAGGTCTGCCTCCCACGATGCAGACAACGTGGCGCGGCCATCATTGCCGATCGCAACGTTCTCTGAATAGTCGCGTCCTCGAGTTGCCTGCGTGCCCGCGGACAACGAGGGGAGCAGGGAGGCCCGTGCTCGCCGCGTGGCGGCCGAGGCCTCGTCGACGCGCGCGCGCGCAATCGACAGTTCGGTGTTGCGCTCCAGCGCCGCCCGGACTAGGACATTGAGCTGTGGATCGCCGTAGGCCGTCCACCAGTCGACGGGAAGAGTACGGCGGGATGATTTGTCCAGGATGCCTTCACCTCCCTCTTCATTTGAGAAATGGGCCGGTACATCCAGGCGAGGCGGATCGGCAGAGTGCGGAGCATGGCTGCAAGCCGCAAGAAGCATTAGCGGCGAAATCATGGCCATGAGGCGATAGCGTTCAAGAATTTGAGACATGGCAGGTCCTTGCATTCCGAAAAAGTCTTGACGGACTGTTTTACGCCTTCTACTATACCGTCTGGACTGTATATGACTCAAGCTTTTTTTGGAGCACGACCATGCCGCCTCGCGCGAAAACAAAGTTGCCCCCCCCGTCCACCGCCCATAGCAGCACCGATGCGCAGCCCGTTCTCCAGCAAGGAGCCCAGCTAACTCGCGAGCGCATCCTGCAGGCCGCTCGCGAACTGGTGCTGGAGGAAGGCGCCAGTCGTCTGACGCTGGACGCCGTCGTCGTGCGGGCCGGGTTGAGCAAAGGGGCGTTTCTCTATCATTTCAAGACCAAACGCGATTTGTTCGTGACACTGATCGACGAGATGATCCGGGCGTTCGACGCGGTACAAGCCAATCACGAGCGCAGGTTTGCCGGAGACCCGGACCCCTGGCTGTCGAGCCAGGTGGAAGCGATACCCGACGACGAGATGCAGAAGATGGGCGCAGCGCTGCTCGCGGCAGCTGCGGAAGATCCAACACTTCTCGACCCACTGCGCGAGTGTTATCGCGTGCAGTACGAACGCGTGCGTCGATCCCCGCGTGGCACCGAGACCGCGGCACTCATCATGCTGGCATTGGATGGCGCCCTGTTCGCCGATCTCCTGGGTCTGCCGATACTCGCACCCGCAGAGCGGCGGCATTTCTTTCGGGCGCTCCAGGATCTCGCCTCGGGCCATCTCGAACTGATCCCTGCGAAAGGACACCCATGAGTCGCGTCCGTAGAGCTTTCATGACCGCGTGCGCACTGCGCTCCTTGACGGTTGCTTGCACACTATTCATTTCGACCCTGGTCTCAGGGTGCGGAAACTCGCAATCCACCGTATCCGAGCCTCCGCGCGCAGTGAAGCTCGCCGCCGCGCAGTCGGATCTTCCGCATAGCTCCCGCATCGAATTGACTGGCTCGGCGCGAGCAACCGAGCGCAGCATCCTAGGATTTGAAACAGGAGGACGGATCGCCAAGTTGAACGTCGACGTGGGTGAACGGTTCGCCCGCGGTCAAGTCATGGCAGAACTTGATGCGGAACCTGACCGGCTTCGCGTGACGCAAGCGCAAGCATCCCTGGCGGCCGCCGAAGCCGGCCTGATGGATCGACGTGTACAGACAGATCAACAGCGCCGGTTGCTCGAAAGCGAAGTCATCTCCCCTGCTGCGTTCGAGAGCGCCAAGGCGCAGCTAGCGGTCGCAGAGGGCCAAGCGCGCACTGCCAAGGCAGCGCTTGGCCTGGCCGAACGAGCACAACGTGGCACGATGATCGTCGCTCCTTTCGATGGTGTCGTGGCGGAAAAGCTGGCTTTGGCGTTCACCGACATTGCTGCTGGTGCGCCGGTATTTCAGGTCGACGGTGTGCGCAGTGGCACTGAGATCATCGCGAACGCGTCTACTACACAGGCACCTCACATAGATGTCGGCCAACGCGCAGAACTGTTCTGGAGCGGAGCCGAACAACCAATCCGAGCGGTGGTACGTCGTGTCGGTCTGCGCGCCGAAAATGGCTCGCTCCTACCCGTGGTGCTAGTGCCTGAAGATAACGCGCAAGCGCGCGCACTTCGGCCAGGTATTCCCGTACAGGTCGTGCTCGACGCACCTGCGGCGACCTCCAAGACCTCTCGGCCCGAGACTGTATCCGTCCCTTATGCCTCGCTGGTGCTCGGCACGAAGCCGGGTGAGGCTTCCGTCTTCGTCTACACCCCTGCAGATAAGAAGGTGCACCGTCGCGCGGTGCGCTTCACGCCGGCACAGGAAGGAGACAGCGCGCGCGTCCTCGCTGGACTTAAGCCCGGCGAGACGGTGGTTGCCGCCGGAGGCGGATGGCTCACCGATGGACAGCCAGTGACACCACTGGAAGCCACCACTCAATTGACCAAGCGCTAACGCGATCCACCAGGTTACTTCATCATGAAGATCACCGAGATGGCGCTGCGCGCCAGTCGACTTACCTACTTTGTAGCGCTTATCATTTTCGTCGCCGGCATCGCGACCTTCCTGAATTTTCCTTCTCAGGAGGAGCCGACTGTCACGGTCCGCGATGCGATGGTCACGGCGTTGAACCCGGGGCTGCCCGCCGAACGCGTTGAGCAACTCATTGCCCGGCCGATCGAGGAGCGCTTGCGCGAACTGGCAGAGGTCAAGCGCGTGACGAGCACCGTGCGCGCAGGCAGCGCCATGATCCAGGTCACGATCTGGGACCGCTACACCGACTTGGCACCGATCTGGCAGCGCGTCCGGGCCAAGGTCGCCGATTCGAAGGATGCCTTACCACAGGGCACGATGGGGCCTTTCGTCGACGAAGACTTCGGCCGCGTCGCGGTTGCCTCGATTGCGGTCACTGCACCAGGTTACTCCATGAGCGAGATGCGCGTCGCGCTCAAGCAGATGCGCGACCGCCTGTACACCGTGCCTGGTATTGAGCGCATCACTTTCTACGGCCTGCAGGAAGAGCGCGTCTATCTCGAGTTCGATCGGCCTAGGCTTGCGCGATTGGAGCTGACACCACAGGGGGTGATCGACCAACTCGTCAAACAGAACGTCGTCGCTTCGGGTGGACAAATTGTCGTCGGCGGCATCAATGCAACCTTGGCGGTCAGTGGCGAAGTGAGTGACGCTCCCTCCCTGCGAGCAATGCCGATCGCGCTGCCGCGACCGCAAAGTAGTACGGCGCCCATGCCGACGATCGCATTGGGTGAACTGGCGCAGGTGAGTGTGCGGCCAGCCGATCCGCCGGAGTCTGCCGCCATCTACAAAGGCCAGCCCGCGGTCGTCATGGCGGTTTCGATGGCCTCTGGTCAAAACGTGGAGCAGTTCGGAAAAGCGCTCAAAGCACGGGTTGCAGACCAGGAGAAGCTGCTGCCGGCGGGTTTCGATCTGTCATACGTCACTTTCCAGGCCGATGTCGTCAAGCACGAGATGGGCAAAATGAACCACGTCATGATGGAGACGATCATCGTCGTCCTCGGTGTCGTCGTGCTATTCCTCGGTTGGCGAACCGGGATCATCGTGGGCATGATCGTGCCGTTGACGATCCTCAGTGCACTCATCGTCATGCGCGCGATGAACATCGAGCTTCAGAACGTCTCGATGGGCGCCATCATCATTGCGCTCGGCTTGTTGGTGGACAACGGCATTGTGATTGCCGAAGACATCGAACGCCGCCTAGCCGGTGGCGAAGATCGTAAGCATGCCTGCCTCGAGGCGGGCCGCACGCTCGCCATTCCGCTGCTCACGTCCTCGCTCGTGATCGTGATCGTGTTCTCGCCGTTCTTTTTTGGCCAGAACGCCACGAGCGAGTATCTGCACAATCTCGTGGTCGTGCTGGCACTGACGTTGTTCGCATCGTGGCTGCTGTGCCTGACTGTCACGCCCCTGTTGTGCTACCACTTCGCCAAACCCCACCACAAGCAGGAGCATGGCGACGCGTATGACACCCGCTTCTACCGTGGCTACCGGCGCGTACTGGAGTGGGTTCTCCACCATAAGGCGGTCTATGTAGCGTCGATGATCGCGGCGCTTGCCATTGCGCTGTATGGCTTCACCACCCTGCCTTACGATTTCATGCCCAAGTCCGACCGGCTTCAGTTCCAGATTCCGGTGCAGCTCGCCCCAGGTACGGATTCGCGCGAAACGCTCGCACGCGTGAAGCAGATCAGTAGTTGGCTGGGCGACAAGAACATCAATCCAGAAGTCTCCGATCACATCGGCTACGTCGCCGATGGTGGACCTCGCTTCATCCTTAGCCTGAATCCACCGCTGCCGGCATCGAACATCGCGTACTTCGTTGTCACACTGAAGCCGAAGAGCGACATCGACGCTGTCCTCGCCCGAACCCGCAGCTACTTTGCGCACGCACATGGCGACGTGCGCGCCGAGCCCAAGCGCTTCTCGCTCGGTGCGACCGAATCAGGGACCGCCATCTATCGTGTCAGCGGTCCGGATGAGGAGGTATTGTTGGAGGCTGCGTCCAAAATCGAAGCAGCACTGCGCAAGCTGCCCGGAACCATCAACGTCAAGAACGATTGGGATACGCGCATTGGCCGCATCGACGTAAAGGTTGACCAGGACCGCGCGCGTCGGGCGGGCGTAACGACTGAAGACATCGCTGGCGGGCTGGATGTCCGCTACAGCGGCCGATCGATCTCGGTGATTCGCGACGGTGACACCTCCGTTCCGATCGTCCTGCGCAGCATCGTAAGCGAGCGTCGCAGCACGGCAGACGTAGGCGCGACGCTCATCTATCCCAGCAACGGCGGTCCGGCGGTGACGCTGGCCCAGGTCGCAGACGTATCGCTCGCGAGCGAGCCATCGGTCATCCAACGGCGCAATCTCATCCGCACGATCACCGTGCAAGGACAGAACACCTCCTACACCGCCCAGGAGATCGTCAACCGCCTGGTGCCTAGCGTCGCTGCCTTGGACCTGCCCGCGGGCTACTCGGTCGAACTTGGCGGCGAGATCGAGGAAGCTGCCGAATCGAACGCCGCGCTGTCGACCTACATGCCCCTCGCATTTCTGGCGATGCTGATGCTGTTCGTATGGCAGTTCAATTCCTTCCGCAAGCTCGGTGTGATCCTCGCGACGATCCCTTTCACGCTTATCGGCGTGGTATTGGCTCTGAAGCTAACCGGCACACCTTTCAGCTTCATGGCGACCTTCGGCGTACTGGCCTTGTTCGGGATCATTGTCAACAACGCCGTGCTGTTGCTGGAACGCATCGACCAGGGCTTAGCGGAAGGCCTGCCGCGCCATGAAGCCTTGGTTGGGGCCGCGATACAACGACTTCGTCCAATCGTGATGACCAAGGTCACCTGCATTTCGGGACTGGTGCCACTCATGCTCTTCTCCGGACCGTTATGGACAGGGATGGCGATCGCGATGATCGGTGGGCTGGCGCTCGGAACGCTGGTGACGTTGGGCTTGATTCCGTTGCTTTACGAAGTCCTGTTTGGAATCAAGCGAATTGGGCCGTGGAGCCTGAGTGCCGCCACCGCGCATGGAGATCGCTCATGAGTCTCTTGCGGACCGCCTCGTGCTGCGCATTCTCAGAATTCGTATGTACCCACGCTTCATCCGTATGTCTCGCTAGGCTTATGCGATTCAGCATCCATCCGCTGATCTGGAAATCCTGGTCGATTGTCATTGCCGCAGGGGTTCTAGGAGCGGGCTATCCATTGGGCCTGCGGGCCATCACGGCGGGCGGTCCGACGCGCTGGGTCGGCCTCTGTGTGGCAGTGACGTGCATGGCGGCCAGCGGCGCACTTTTGTGGCTCGCGCTCAAGCGGATTCCGATCAGCGCGGCCTCTGCAGCCTGGGCAGGAATCGGGCTACTTGGAAACTTGGGTATCGGCGCCCTCTTGCTAGGCGATCTCGCATCAGTGACGCGCTGGTCTGGCACCGCCCTCATCGCAGCAGGCATTGCCTGTCTTAGTTTCGTTTGATCAAGGAGACCCATTATGAAGAGCAAAACTGCATTGATCCGCGGCGGCATTTTTTTTTGCGTAGCAGCCGCGCTCTCTGGATGCGCGACCAACAGCATGACGCGCTCCGGATTTCTCGGCGACTACGAGAAGTTATCGCCGACACGATACGAGAACGTACTGATGTACCGCGCAGCGGGATTCGAGCCCAAGCGTTATGCCGCTGTCGTGGTGGAAGATGCGCAGATCAAGACCGCCTCGGGTCGCATCGATGGGCTCGATGACGCGCAGCAGCGTGAAGTGCTAGACCATGTGACGAGCGAACTGAAACGCCAGGAAGGCAAAAGTCCCGCCACCCCAGGTGGCACGGGACAGGTTCGGGTGCGTGTAGCGGTCACCGAACTGCAGACACCGAATCGGGCAGTCAATGCAATGACGACCCTGCTGGTTGGACCCGTGACGACGGGCGGTGCCAGCCTAGAGTTCGAAGCAGTCGATGTAAGTACGGGACGACGCGTTGCTGCCGCCAGTTGCTTCGAGCGCGGCAACGTCATTAAAGAGTTCGCCGGTTCGTACACATTGCTGGGTCATGCCAAAGCGGCGATCACGAACTGCATCGAGCGCATCGACAGCGCTTGGCGGGACACGCAGCCATGAGCAACGCTTCACAGGCTTGGCTCCGGCAGGATGCCATGGTCGGCGGTGATCACAAATGGCTGGCGGGTGGCGACTGGACGATAGAGCACTACGCCAGTCTGGCAAAATCCGTGTCCGCCGCCCGCATCAGCCATGCCGAGGGGTACGCCACTCCCTTGCTCGACTGGACGCAAGTCCAGAGACTGGACACCGCCGGCGCGGCTCTGCTGGTGGAAATTCTCGGGCCAGACTCGATACTCGACCGGCCGGAGGCAGCTCCAAATCTGTCCCCGGATCGCCTCGCCCTAATGAAAGCGCTTGCCGCCGCTGCTACCGCTCAGCAGAAGACGGACAAAGCAGCGGTGAGCGGGAATCCTCTGCTCCGCGGTCTGGGACGCATAGGCCTGACCGTGGAACAGGGCTGTCGTGCGTGTCTTGGTCTGGCCGGGTTCGTGGGTCAGATCATCGAAACATGGAGCCGTACCGTTCGTCACCCGCGTCGCTGGCGCACGACCTCGGTGATCGCTCAAATCCAGCGGTCAGCGGTGGACGCCATTCCCATCGTGGCGCTACTGAGCTTCATGGTAGGAATGGTGGTGGCGTTCCTGGGCGCAACGGTGCTGGCCAACTTCGGTGCGAGCATCTTCTCGGTGCATCTGGTCGCCTTCTCGTTCATGCGCGAGTTCGGAGTGCTGCTCCCGGCCATATTGATTGCAGGCCGTACCGCAAGCGCGTATACCGCCCAAATCGGTTCGATGAAGGCAAATGAAGAGATCGATGCGCTTCGCTCCAACGCGCTCGACCCCATCGAGTTGCTGGTGCTGCCACGCGTGCTGGCGCTTCTTGTGTCCTTGCCACTGCTCACATTAGTAGGCATCTTGGCTGGCATTGTGGGCGGCGCCACTGTATGCGCACTGAGCTTGGAGATTCCTCCTGCACAGTTCCTTGCCATCGTGCAGGAAAAAATCGAGGTGCGCCATTTTCTTGTCGGAATGAGCAAGTCCCCGCTCTTCGCGGTGATGATCGCCGCTATCGGCTGCCATGAAGGGTTCAAGGTCGCCGGTAGCGCTGAGTCGGTAGGCGACCACACGACTTCTAGTGTTGTGCAATCAATCTTCATGGTGATCCTGATCGATGCCATCGCTGCACTGTTCTTCATGGAGATGGGCTGGTGAGCGCGGTGAAGGAAGACACCGACAACGGTGTGCGACACGCTATTGAAGTGCGCGGCCTAGACAACAGGTTTGGAACCCAGCAGGTCCATCAGGACCTGGACCTGGACGTGCGACGCGGGGAAATCCTTGGCGTGGTGGGAGGATCAGGCACCGGGAAATCCGTGCTCTTGCGTAGCATCGTCGGGCTGCAGAAGCCGCATTCGGGCGTGGTCCGTATCGGGGGGCGCGACCTACTGCGAGCCCAATGGCTTGCACGCGCGCGTATGGAGCGAAGGTTCGGCATTCTGTTCCAGAAGGGCGCGTTGTATTCATCGCTGACCGTCTTGGAGAACGTCGCTCTTCCTTTAATCGAGCATGTCGGTCTGGCGCGGCCTCTTGCCGAGCGTTTGGCAAGAAGCAAGCTGGGCTTGGTGGGGTTGCCTGCCGGAGCGGGAGACAAATATCCGGCCTCGTTGTCCGGAGGCATGGTGAAACGAGCAGCACTGGCGAGAGCCTTGGCGCTTGATGCGAACATCCTGTTTCTTGACGAACCCACCGCAGGACTGGATCCAATCGGGGCTGCATCTTTCGACCAATTGATTCTGACCCTGCGCAATGCACTGGGTCTCACGGTGTTTCTGGTAACCCACGACCTCGATACGCTGTACACCATATGCGACCGTGTCGCGGTCCTGGCGAACCAGAAGGTACTCATCAACGACGGCATCGAGGCAGTCGAGCGATTCAAGCACCCGTGGATACAGGAATACTTTCACGGCCCCCGTGGCCGTGCGGCCGCACAGGCCACTGGTGCTTCCAGCCAAGAGACGCAGCCATGAAACCCTTCCGCATCTGCATCATTCTTCCGTCGCGCACGCATTGGGCTGGGCGCACGCAATATTTACACTCTGAAAACGAGGTGGTCTGATCATGGAGCCACGTGCCCATCATGTATTCATTGGTCTGTTCGTCGTGCTGCTCGGTGCGATTGGTATCGGCTTCGCGCTCTGGCTCAGCGACACACGTTCCGACCACGATTACCAGTATTACCGGATCATGTTCGATGAGCCAGTGACCGGGCTTACGCCCGGCAGCCAGGTTCAGTACAGCGGAATCACGATTGGCGAAGTCGTTGCACTTTCTCTTTCGCCGCCTGACCCAAGGCGGGCGATAGCGCGCGTGCGTATCAATGCCACCATCCCGGTCCGGCAGGATACCCGCGCTGAATTGGTCATCACGGGAATTACCGGCAACGCGGTGATCGAGTTGAGCGACGGTGGGCCAAACGTGCCATTGCTGGATCGGAAAGAGGACGAGGAACCGTTGATCCTCGCGCCACGTTCGGCGATGGCATCCCTGGTCTCCGGCGAGGGTAACAGCATGACGACACTCAACGGCATCTTGCTGCGCACGCAGGAGTTACTGTCGAAGGAGAATTTGGCTCTTGTGCACCGCAGTCTAGTGAATCTCGAACAGACTACGGGCGCGGTCGCTGACCAGAGGGCCGAGATCGCGACGTTAATCAGCAATCTGACCGAAGCAAGCAGAGAATCGACAGCTGCCGTGCGCCAAGCAAATAGCACTCTTCGCGATGCCAACCTGCTACTAAATAACGATGGTAAGCAAATCATGGTGAACACGCGTGATGCAACGGCATCCCTCGAACGCGCCGCTTTCAGGGTTGAGACGCTACTGCAAAACAATCAGGAATCGCTGAACCAAGGCATGGCCGCCACAGGCCCTGCCATGCACGAACTCCAGCAGGCGCTGGCCAATCTAAACACCGTGCTGCGCCGACTGGATCGCAATCCGGCGCAATACCTGCTCGGTGGAGAGAACATTGAGGAAACCAAGCCGTGAACACTTCCGCCAGGATGATTCCCGTCGCTGCCGCGACTATGACGCTAGTACTCGGCTTGTCCGCGTGCAGTGTGCTTCCCAAAACAGCTCCAATGGTCACCTACAAACTGCCCGACTATCACATCGCCCAGGCGGAGAGTACGCCACGCGCCGTTCCTGGACCTGGGGCGCTGCGCGTCTACGCCCCTGAGAGTAGTCGCGTCCTGGATTCGGAGCGGCTTTTCATTGCGCAGCCCGATGGTCGCTTGTCGGCTTGGCAAGGAGTGCGTTGGGCCGACCCCGCACCGGTGCTGCTACGCGACCGAATCGTCGAAGCCTTCATGCGCGATGGGCGGTCGACTTCGGTGATTACCGATAGCACGCCAATGAGCGCCGATATGGAGTTGCGCAGTACGCTACGGGCGTTCCAGCTCGAATACCGCGGCACTGAAGCGATCGCCGCGGTTCGGGTTCGGCTCGATGTGCAACTGGTCGATCCGGCCAAACGGACTGCTATTGCCAGTAGACGCTTCGAAGCAATCCAAGCTACAGGCAGCAAGCGAGAGGCAGATGTGGTGAGCGCGTTCGGTGTCGCGACGGACGTGTTGGCCGGGCAGATCGTTGAATGGGCAGTTCAGGTCGGGGCAGCGCGTTTGCGAGTTGCACCGGAATCGGCAAGCAACCATGCACCCACAGCGTCGGCGATAAGCACAGACTAGTCGCCTTAACGGAGCACAGAAGCTAGGGCCAGAACGCTGCTCGACACCTTAACTCGGTACGACAGCCTACGGCCCCTATCCAATCCCAGGACCTCGTTGCCGTCCAACCTCCCATGACACACCGCCGCCGCGTACAGTCGCGGCGATCTGCTGCCCCAGTCGTGGCTCGATTATCGGCCGCCAAGGCACCAGACTGAACCCCATGCCGTCATCGAGCAGCGCATAGCGACCGCTGGCGAGAATGACCGAGCGCCGGTAGATGCCGGCTACGCGCTGCCCGTCTGTGACGTGCCGATGCTCCAACCCACTATCGGCGGCAATGTGCTGGGCGGCCTGCGCCAGCTCCCGATTGCGCAGCGTTTCCAGCAGATTCCGGGAGAGAATCACCCGCTGCCCACGCCGCTGGGCCAGCCCCTGTTCTTCGAGGAAGTCGGCGCGCTGCTGCAAGGCTTGCTTGGCATCGCCACCAAAGCCCAGGTCGCCCAATCCCCGGCCGCCGCCGATCAGTTGCTGGTCGAGCCAGGTGGCGCCGATCACGCGGGCCTGCCGCTCGATCGGCAGGTGAGATTTCAGGTCCACGGCCACGCCGCCCAGTCGCTGCGCATCGTACTGGCGCCCACGCTCGGATAGGTCGTCCGGCACTTTCCATAGCCCTTCCGCCACGCGCTCCACGATGCCGGCCCGGCGCAGGGCTTCCAGCCGTCGGACGTGGGCCGCGACGACTTCCTGCGGGTCGCGGCCGGGCTTGGCTCGGCCTTGCTCGATCGCCAGGTGATGATCGGTACGGTACAGGCCATCGCTCGCCAGTGCGGCGATGTTCTTGTCCGCCGCCCGTACCTCGGCGGAACCACGCACCTCCACCACCGCGCCGGTGGGGTAGCTCGCCAGTTCGTCGCGGGCGTTCAAAGCGACGTAGTGGGCCTTGCCGTCCACGCCGTCGATGACCAGATAGCCGCGGTCGTGCAGCTCGTCGGCCAGCCCCTTGGCGGCCACGCGGCCGACGAGGGTACGGCCGTCGTCGGCCGGCTCGAATACCGCCAGCTCGCGCGGCTGGCCGCTCATGGCGCGCTGCATGGTGCGGATGATGTCGCCACGCTCGCCCAGGGCACGCAGGGTCTTCTCAGCGTCGGCATGGATGGCCCAGGTGCTGGGCTGCACCTCGTCGGCCAGGCCGAGCCGCTGCAAGCGTTGCAGCCGGCCGATCAGTAGCAGGCGCTGGCGTTGCAACGTCGGTTCGTTGAAGCGTTCGATCCGCACCCGGTCATCCTCGCCGACCTCGCGCTGCAACGTGCGGTCGAGGCTCGTCCACCGCTCTTGCTTCACCTCGCGCTGCCAGGTCTGCTGGATCTCCAGTTCGGTGCGCGGCCCCAGCCATTCCGTCGCCAGCTCGGCGGCGCGATGGCGGAAGCCGTGGGCGATGTAGTCGCCCGCGATGACGAGGTCTCTGCCGGTATCGTCGCGTCCGCGCACGATCAGGTGCGTGTGCGGGTTGTCGGTGTTCCAGTGATCGACCGCCACCCAATCCAGCCGCGTTCCCAGGTCGGCCTCCATGCGGTTCATCAGGTGCCGGGTGTAGGTGCGCAGGTCGTCCAGCTCGGCTCCGTCTTCCGGGGAAACAATGAAACGGAAATGGTGTCGGTCGTCCTGGCAGCGTTCCTTGAAGGCATCGAGGTCGGCATGGTCGGTCTGCGGCCCGTAGGCACGGCCCGGCTCGCCGTCCCGGCCGGCACCGTCGCGCTCGATGTAGCGCAGGTGCTTGGCGAGCGACTGCGGGCTGGCGTTGCGCTGGTTGACCAGCAGCGTCTTGACGGTCACGCGCCGTGACATGGGTGTCAGCTTTGCACCTGCGAAGCGCGCTGCCGTATGGCCGCGCCCAAGCCGTGAGCCGGGCCGCTGGCCCGCGTGCTGGCCGCTCCCGCCAGCGACAGGACGGCGCACCGCCGACTTGCCGCCGCTGGCTTTGCCAGCCCGCTTGAGCACCTTGGAAACGAAGCTCTGGCCCTGGCCTTTGCCTCGGTTCTTCGGCGCGCCAGGGCGCACCCGGAAATCGTCGTCGCGGCGGTCGGTCATGGCAGCGCCCCTGGCAAGCTCCGGCGTCTCCGGGCGTGCGAAGCACGCGGACATGCCTGCATTGGCGCGGGCCTCGCGCCCCACGCGGCACGGCGGCAAAGCCGCTCCGTGCCGCGCCACCCCCATGTGCAGACAGGCCTTCGACGCGGCCCGGTGCCGCGTCCTTTTGTCTTGCCTTCCGCCTTTGCCCCTCGCTCCCGCTCCGGGCATCGGCGGCCCGGCGGCGCTGCTGCACCAGCAGCCAGCCCGCCGGCGAACACGCCAATGGCCGCAGGCCAGGCGCGTTCGAGGCAAGACGCCTGCACGTTGGACGGCTGCGCCGAAGGCAGCGCGAAGTGCGGTGCGAATGCACCCGCACTGCACGTGCGATGACAAGGCGACGAACAGTAGAACGACATGCCCGATGGCACGATGAGAGGCGCGGCAAAGTGCAGCGAATCGGCGGCCATCATGGACGTGTCTCCAGCCAGATCGGATGCGCAACGCCGATCGCGGTGGATGCACTGACCGGCCCGAAATAGCGGCTGTCGAACGACGCTGGGTTGGTCACGCTCAAGAGGAACAGTTCGCCCGGTTCGAGACGGCGGCAAAGCTGCAAGGATGGCAGCGGTCGGCCCTGCCGGTCGGCAGGCAGGGCGGCGGCCACCGGCACGCCGTCGATGCGAACCTGGCCGGCGACGATGCAGACGTGTTGTGGCGCGACTGCGCCCACACGTTTGAGCAGCGGAACGCGGGTCGGTAGGTAACTGCGCTGCGCAGCCAGCATGGCGGCCCTGTCGGGCAGCGGCACCAGCACGATGCTGTCCACGGACAGCGGACGTGGCCGCGAGGCGGTGCGCGGGTCGAACGGTTCGATGCGATACCAACCGACCGCCACGCTGTCGGACGGGTTGTAGGCCATTCGCGGCAGGGGCTGCACGAACGCAGCCCAGGCCAGCGCAGCGAGGCCGACGGTGGCGAAGCCTGCCAGCACGAGGCGAGTGCGCAGGCGCGAGCGAGGATGCGGCACGGGGCCGGTCGTGGAAATCGTGGTCATGGCAATGCCCTCCCTGCCAGCCAGGCGGCGTGCCGTTCTGTGGTGTATGTGGGTAACGCCGAGCGCGCTGCGAGCCGGTTCGCGAGCGTGCGCCAGTACGCGGGCGATGTGTCTGCGGCTGCGATGCCCAGCGCCTCGATGTCGTCGATGCGTTCCAGCACGGCGCGAACGTTGGCATCGCCTTCGGCGTGCAACAGCAGACGCGCGCCCGGCTGCACGCCGGGGATGCGTTGCACGGCGTCCAGCGGCGTGGCGGTCTGCATCACCATGAGCTGCCAGCGGATCGTGCCGTAGTCGTTGGCCTGCCAACGGATGCGGCACAGAACCGCGTTCGGCAGGAACACGGCGCAGCGCCGCCAGCGGTCGAGCTGGAGCGTGCGCGCCGGTTCGCCGAAGCGCAGGTAGAGCTTGAAGCGGGGTTCGATGTAGGTCAGCGCCACGCGCGTCAGCGGCACGTTGCCGGCCTGGCCGGCGAGTGTCGAAGGCGCCGGCGGCGGTGCAGCCGTGGGCGCACTTGCTTTGGGGGTGTGGGCGGTCGAAGCGGATGCGTTCACGGCGTGCCCTCCGGGGGAAACTCCCGCTCCAGCAGGCTGCGCAGCAGTTCGGCTACGGTCACGCCTCGCGTGAAGGCCGACACCTTGATGCGCGCCCGCATGGCGGGCGTGATGTCAAGCGTCAGTCGAGCGGTGTAGAGGTCGCCTTTCTGCAAGGCATCTGCGTCGCCCTGGCGAATCCACGCTTCGGCGTGCGGATTCGCTGGGGGACGTACACCGATGCCGACGCGCTTGCTGCGTGGTGATGGCTTTCCAGTCATGTCGGCCACCGCAGCAGTTCGTCGGTGAGCGCGGCGATCTCGCGGGCAGCGGCGCTGTCGGGCGCGGTTTCGCGGGCGAGCCGGCCAGCGGCTACGCTGTCGGCAAAGACGATGCGCTGGTGGATCTCCGAGCGCAGCGCGGGCAGCGGCTGTTCGGCCAGCGATTGCCGTGCCTCCCTGCCGATGATGGTGGTGCTGACGCGCCGGTTGATGACGAAGGCCGCGCGTAGCGCTGGCCGGAACACCTGTGCTTCGCGGATCAGTGCGACCATCTCGGCAGAAGCCCATACGTCGTAGGGGCTGGGCTGCACGGGGATCAGCACGCGCTCGGCCGCCAGCAGCGCGGAGCGCGCGAGGGCGGCGATGCGCGGCGGGCCGTCGATGATGATGTGATCGGCCCGCCTGGCGAGTTCTGGCGCTTCCTGATGCAGCGTTTCGCGGGCAAGGCCCACGGCGCTGAACAGACGGGGCAGGCCCTGCTGGCTACGCCGCTGCGTCCAGTCGAGCGATGACCCCTGCGGGTCGGCATCCAGCAGGATGACATGCAGGCCGCGCATCGCCAGTTCGCCGGCGATGTGCGTGGCGAGCGTGGTCTTGCCGACGCCGCCTTTCTGGTTGAGAAACGCGAAGATCATGGCGCGGCCCTCCGAGCTGGAAAGCCGGCCTGGGCGTGCCATTTCGTGGTTGTCCACCGAAACGGCGCGCTTCTACTAAAAGTTATGTATTTCTTGTTAGGTAAGTTAGAGGGAACGCAAACCCGCGCCGTTGTTGGCTTTCCGGCGTTTTCGTACTCCTGATAGCACGAGGGTCGTACTCCTGATAGCACGATACCCGGTACTCCTGATAGCACGAGGCCGTCCACAGGTTCTCCCGCAGTTATCCCCGTGCCGCGTGCGGCACGGGCCGGAAGGTCAGCAGCTCGGTGTTGTCGTCCGGCATCCGCTCGATGCCGAGGACGTAGCCGGGCAACGACTGCCGCGCCACCAGGGCGCGCACGTCGTAGGCGAAGTCCGAGAAGCGGGCCGCGCTGCCGGATTTGCGGTACAGGTGTCGGAAGTCGAATTGCCAGCCGTGCTCCTGCCGCCCGCCATGCTTGCGCACCAGGCGGTACAGCCAGCGTTCGATACCGCCTTTCAAGCGGAAATAGGCCGGGTCGATGGTCAGCACCAGGGCGGCGTCGAGCACGCCGGCATAGAACCAGTCCGGCAAGATCAGCTCGATGCCCAGCGGGGTGCCGCTGGCGTCGGCGAGTTCCTTCCACTCGTTGATCCACGAGAAGCGATGCAAGCGCCTTCCCGTGGTTTCGCGGATGGACGTGGCCACCGTGGTCGATTGCAGCCGGTCGAGGGCGGCCTTCAGGCGCTGGTAGTCGTTGAGGGACGTGCCGCGCCCGATGAAGCGCAAAATCTCGTAAGGCGTGGCGCGTATCCAGCGCGACGGGCGCAGGCCCGCGTCGCGCGCCTCCACGATCTGCGAGGCGGCCCATATCAGCACGTCGGCATCCCATATCGTTGCGATGCCGTGCTCCTGCGTGCCTTCCACGCGAATGGTGACGTTCCCGCTGCGGAAGTCGATCGGCGCCGTGCGCCGCGACTTGGCAAGCGAGAAGAACGGAAAGGCCATCAAGTCCTGGGAATCGCGTGGCGCCATGTCGCCCGGCAGCGCTCGGAACAGATCGAGCTGTTCGCGCTGCGGCAAGGCTTGCCCTGGCGGGCTGGACATGGCGAAGGCCACCCACGCGCCGACGATCAGCGGCCATCACGGTAGTCGCCCGCGTGGCGCTCGGCGTATTCGGGATCGGACGTGGCCTCGTAGCTGCGCTGGTCGGCCCAGGCATCGAGGTCGGACACCGCGTACATGACGCGGCGGCCGAACTTGCGGAACTTGGGGCCGCCGCCGATCACCCGCTGCTTCTCCAGCGTGCGCGGCGACAGCCGCAGGTAGTCGGCGGCTTCGTCGTTTGTCAGGTAGCGTTGAGGCTGCGAGGTCGCAGTGACGGCAGCGGCGGCAGGCCGCGAGGGAGCAGGTCGCATGGGATGTACCTCCATCAAGCCCGGCCACACCACGCGGCCGGATAGAGGCACTCTCAAGAAAGCAAGGCTTCTTGCTAAGGGACGATTCGCACGGGTCGAGAAACGTCCCCCCTAATGCGACGGGAACATTGGAAGCTGCGCTAGTCGGCGGTAGCCGCCGTGCATCAGCTCATCGCCGCGGCGTACCAGCCGCCGCACGCGGGCACGCAATGCACTGTCTTTGTGCCAGTCGGCCGCGACGGCATCCGCGCCGAACAGACCTTCGGCCACTTCGCGCAAAGAGGCTCCCGCGAGGGTCGCGTCGAGCGCTTGCAAGGTATGCAGTTCCAGCAGCGCGGCGGGCGTGGGGCGAGAGCGGGCTGTTGCCACAGGCGCGGCCACGGTTGCGGCAGATAGCGCATCCAGCTTCGCAGCGAGCGTGCGGTAGCGCGCACAGGGCGTGGCGCAGGCGCGTGTGGCGTAGAGATAGGCCGAGCCATCTTCTAGGTCGGGTGCGAGTGCGAGCCGAACGCAGCAGCCTGGCCAATGCGATACAAGCACCAGGCGCTTGCCGTCGTGGGTCAGTTGCTTGCGCCCAGGAATGCGCCAGAACTCGAAGGTATGCGCATCGGGTGGTGGGTCGGCGTCGGGGTATAGCTGCACCACGCCGTCGTGATCGGGGAACCAAGCAGGATGTGCATCGCGCGCATCCAGGCCGGGATCTTCCAGCAGGCGCAGGCCCCAGGCCTGCGCCGCATCTGGCTTGCGACGCCGGCGTAGCCAGTCGCGCCGGTAGCTTGCATTCCTGCGCAAATACTCCCAAGCCAGCGCTGGGCCATCGAGGTGCAGCGTGTAGAGATACGCGGCCGTGGGATACCAGTGTTGGCTGCTGCGGTCAGTCATGGCGAAACCTCCCTGTTTCTGGGAACGTCGCCACAATTCCGCTGTGCGGGAGCTATCGAATCGCCATCAAGTGGTCATCAAACTCGGGTTACGCTTTAACTGCTGGTGTCAAGACAGATTCGCTCCAGTGCATTGCCGAAATCGTCTAAATGCGACGACTGCACCGCCCGGAAATGGGGTGCAGCATTGAACACCGTGCCGAATCTCGCGCCTGGCATCATGACTGTTTTGGTCAGGAGCGCACCACCCTGGTGCAAGCATGCGGATCAAGACTTGCCAGGTCTTGGCTAAGACCGAAATAGTCACAATGCGATACTTTTTGCCTGGTCGCGCTGGAATGCGTCAATCGGTGATCGAACCGTTTTCCTGAGCCAGTCGAACGTATTCCGACAGCGGCCGCGTCGGCTGGAAGTACCGATCTCGTATCACGGGCTGCTTGAGCGGCCCGACGATGGACGCCAGATCGGACAGCTTCACCGTCGCCAGGGCAGGCATCCCGATCCCGAGGTCGATCAGGCCGTAGGCCGTATCGCCATCGGTCGGATCGAGCGCGGCCAATAGCCAGGTCGCATGTGCGTCCGGTGTGAACAGGCGCACCACGGGCAGCGGGTCACATTCCTGGCCTGCGGCGCGGGTGAGGCCGTGGGCCAGTAGGTGCACCCGGTCTTCCTCGGTGACAAGCGTGGTCAAGGCCGCGCCCCTTCCACGAACACACGCAATCGCCGAGGCGCATCTGTGCCTGCGGACGGATGCACGTATGCGCAAGCGCACGAAGCCGCAAAAGCGGAGAGGCACGAAGGCGTATTGGTGGAAGTCAGGAAAGACACGGACGCGGTTCCCTGGGTCTGAGGAAATCCGCAGATGCGGATCTCCGTAAAAGCACGGAAAAGGAAAACATCACCACCAAATGAACACTATAGATTGTAGTCCTATAGGGCGCAATGGGCTGTCATCTTGGTTTTTTGGGGAAACCATAGGTGGCAGCGAAGAACTCATTGGCAGCGGCGATTCGGACGGTAAGGAAGGCGCGTGGTTTGAGCCAGGAAGCGTTCTCCAACGTGTCCAGTCGCACCTACATGAGCACGCTGGAGCGCGACCTGAAAAGCCCAACCATCCAGAAGCTGGCCGATCTGTGCGAGGTCATGGAAGTGCATCCGCTCACGCTGCTCACATTGGCTTATGCCGGTGACAGCACCCGCGAAGCTGATGAATTGCTGGCACAGGTGCGCCAGGAACTCAGGGCGATATTGGAAGAGCCCGACACGCCGTAGCGCGTTGGCGTGTGGTACTGAATTGCAGCAAGCGGAGCGCGCAGCGCCGCAGGCGCGAAGGCGTGAGGGATTGAAGCCGGATGGCCGTGACGGCTTGCCGGCACGGGGCGAAGCCCGAAAGCCCGGCGGCGCTTACAGCGCCGACACGCCACACACCGCTCGTTGACACGGATTGCGAGCCACAAGGCACGCATGCAGGCCCGCGGTGACGGGCGTATCCAGCACGCGGCAGCAGCAGAAATCCTGCGCGTGCGGTGCTGCGATCAGCAGCATCGCGCCCCGCCGCAGTGGGCGGGACGCGGTAAGCGGCTGTCAGGCCGCCTTCGGCTTGTTGCGCGACCAGATCAGGTCGTGCGTGCCGTCCTCGTTCTCGATCAGGCGGGCATAGACCGTCGCCGGGAACGAAGGGTCGTCGATGGATACGGACAGGTATTCCCGCCCGGCCTCGCTGGTCTTCTTCCACGCTGCGCCGACTTCGTGGCCAGCCGCTTGCAGGTGGAAGTCGGGGGCGTTCTCGGTGTCGCCCTTGTCGTTGGGAACCAGCTTGACCTTGACGTTGAGCGTCAGGGTGCGAAGCGTGCCGGTGAAGCCGTCTTTCTCTGCGGTGAAGGTGCCGATGTTAGCCATGATGTTTCTCCTTTCGGGTTGAACAAGGTCGCGCCAGTGCGTCCTTGTTGTGATCCGGCCGGCGGGGGATGGGCTGGTCGCACCGCGCAGCGGTCGCAACAACGTGGAGAACCTGGAAGCGAAAAGAATTTGTCCCGCGAGGAATGCGCGCAGCGCAGGGGAAATTGTTTTCGCTGCAAGGTTGCGGCCATGAAGCCCAAGGCGCAGCCGCGCCACCGCCAGGATTCACAACAAGACAAGGACGCACAGGCCGCCCGCTCCCGAATGGAGACGTGGCCAACTCGGCATCCCCGCGTGACGGCTGCACCGGCTTGCGCCCTGACGCGGGCCAGGTCAATGCCCCGACGACAAGGCCAGAGCGCCCCTGCCGCAGCTCACGGCCACATACTGAGGCGTGGTGTGGAAGCTCCATAGAAGCGAGGCTGGGCGGCGTGTCGGTGAACCGTCTTTCGTGACGTACAGACAACGAACCGCCAGCGTCGGGGACGGCACGCTTTCGTGCAACCTGCCGCAGCAAGCCGGGGCGTAGCCACACCAGCCCCGCCCATTGCGGCGGGGCTCGGTCGAATCGTTGGCGGCGCGATGCGCCGCCACACTTGCTGGCTTCGTGGATTTCGCGCACGAGCGCCCTTGTGCGTGGCCCCATCGCCGCCGACCGAAGGCGGCGATGGGGCTTTTTTTTAGCAGTGAAACCGGGCGGGTAATATCACCCTCTTTGCTGTGAACAGCCCGCGCACTCGGCCACCGCCGCGCCCGGAGTTTTCGACCACCGGCCCCAAGGCGGCACGGCTTGGGGCCGGTGCGGCTCGTTATTTCTTGGTTTCGATGATCCACCACACGGCGCGCGGCAAGGCGCGGCCCGTGAGGGGATGCAGATCGGTCAGGTCGGCGCGGGCCGTCCAGCCACGCGGCGGACGGTAGCCGCGCACGTCGCCGTCGCCGTGCCAGCGGCGGGCGCGCACCGTGCCGGAGGCATAGGTCGCAGCCATACGGGGGCGGTTTGCGGGTTGGTGGGTCATGGCAGGCATCCTCAATATGAAGCGCCCCGGCCGGAACCGGGGCGCTATCTACGGTGCGAAGTCACGCGGCCAAAGCCTCGGCCTGCGGCTGGACATCCGCCACGGCGGCCGCTTCTTCCTGTGCTTCGGCTTCGCCATCCGCCGGCGCGTCCTGCCCGGCCTGCTGCGGGCCTTCGGTGCGGAAGATGGCGGGCATCCAGCCGGTGCCAGCGGCGAGCCGTTCGGCTTCGCTGGCAATGTCGCCCTTCTTCAACTTCGCCAGTCGGGTGACGTGCGAGGGCGCGAACCCGCCAACGGCTTCCAGAATCGCGGCCTTCGGCACATGCCGGAAGTAACCCTCATTGGTGGGCTGCCACCACGCGGCCATATCCAGCCCCACGGCCTGCGCCAGTTCCGCGCCGGGCTGGTGCGGCGTGGCGCGAGGCGTCACCACGTCCACCGTGGAAGCTAAGCACACGGCCAGCAGCCGCACCAGTTCATCCTGTGATTTCGCCAGCAGCGCGGCGAACAGTTCGGCGCTGTCCTCCGGCAAGGTTTCGCCTGCCACCTGTTGCAGTTCGCGCAGCGCCACGGCGGCGGGTGATTCCGGCCAGTCCGGGGCCATGCCTTCCAGCCGGTCTTGCACCGTGAGGCGCACGCCCAGCGGCAGGTCGTGGCCGTAGTGGCTTTCCTGCAAGACGGTCTGCACCATGCCATGCACCACGGCGGCCAGCGCGGCTTGCGGATGCCGGGCCACTTCGATTTGCAGCGCGGCGGTACGGTGCGCGCTCAACCGCTGCGCCAGTCGGTCGGACATGGTGGCGGTCTTGGGCTGCTCGTCGTCCTCGCCTTCGTCCTCGTTTGCGGCTTCGCCTTCGCTGCCGAAACCCTGCCGCAGTCGTTCCAGCGTGCGCAGCGCCTTGGCTTCGGCTTCGCGCAGCAGCCCGCGATGAATCGCGGCCTGCCCGTCGCGGTCGATGGTGACGATGGCACCGGCTGCGGCCTTCACATTGGCCGCATAGTCCAGCAAGCCTTCTTCCAGCGCCTGCAACTGCTCGCCCAGGCGTTCGCCTTCTTCCTGCAAGGCATCGGCCTTTTCTTCGTCTTCGTCGTCCAGCGCGGCATCCACGGCTTCGGCCAGTTCGTGCAGCTTGGTTTGCAGCTTCTCGATGCGCTGCGCGTCGCGCTTGTTCGGACTGCGGCGTTCCCTTGGCGCACGCTGGAAGGCTTGCAGATCGGCATGGGTCATGCCCGGCGTGGCATCCACCCACGCCCAGCCCTCGGCCTGCACCTTGGCGGCGATACCTGCCAGCTTGTCCTGCGCCAGCCGTTCCAGCAGTGCGGCATCGGTCAGATACACGCCTTTGTCGCCCTCCGCGAACAGGTCGCGGCGGATGCCACCGCCTTCCTGCTCGTAGCCGTCCAGCCCGACAAAGCGCACCAGCGGATGCCGGTAGGCGTCGATTTCGCGTTCGGTCAGACGGTCGCGCAGGTTGTGCGGGCTGCGCTGCCATGTCGGCGCATCGTAGAACGCGGCTTCCTGCGCGGCGTGGTCGTCGGTGATGGCAAGGGCCATCAACTGGTCAAGGCTCACGGCCTCGGCGCGATAGTCGGCCAGCAGGCGCGGCGAGACGTTGGCGAGTTTCAAGCGGCGCTGCACCACCAGCGGCGTGACGGAAAAATCCGCTGCGATATCCTCGATGCTGCGGCCTTCGGCCACCAGCGCGGCGAACGCCTCGAACTGGTCGGCGGGGTGCATGGCTTCGCGCTGCACGTTCTCGGTCAGGCTGGCCGTGCGTGCGGTGCCATCGGCCACCTGCAGGCAAGGCACCTCCCATTCCTTGCTGATGCGGTGCTTCTTCGCCAGCAGCTTCAACGCTGCGAGGCGACGGCCACCGGCCACGACTTCGTAATGCTCGCCGTCGGCGGCGGCAATCACGATGAGGTTTTGCAGCAGGCCGACACGCTGGATGCTGGCGGCGAGTTCGGGAATGGACATGCGCGGGGTCTTGCGCACGTTGCGGCCAGTGGGGCGCGACACCAGCCGCGACAGCGGAACCAGAATCAGGTTCTTGGTCGGGTCAGCGGCTTCCAGCGGGATAGCGGCGGCGGTGTTGATGGCGCGGGCTTCGGTTTGGGTAACGGCGTTCATGGTGATAACTCCTATCGGTTCAGGAATGCAGCAGCGAAGAAAGCGACAAGGGCTGCTGCCTGCCCCTGCCGCGTGGGGATTCAGGCTTTCAACTGGCGCATGCCATCGGCCAGCAGCCAGAGGGCGCGATTCAGTCGGATGTTTTGGTCGATGCCCTGCACCGGGCGGGTTTGCTGTCGGCGCCCGTTGGCGCTGCGGCCACGCAGCCCGCCTTGGGTCAGGTTTTCTTGGGTGCGGTTGAACACGCTCCACAGGTCGGGGCGGCGGTCGTCGAAGCGGCGCGGCATCAGGATTTGCGATTCCGTGATGGGCGCGGGCTTGTCGGGGTCGTCGTACTTGAGGGCGAGCGCGGCGCGGGCGAACACTTCGGATTCGCCATCGTCCAAGGTGATGCCGCGCATGGCATCGCGCGATTCCTTCACCCGATCGAAACCGCTCAAGACTTCGTAAGCGCCCTCAATGACCAGACCGGCCACGTCGCCTTTATGGGGCACTCGCACATCGGCCACGGTGTTGCCGCAAACAAGGCCATTGCTGCACACGAACCGGAACATTCCGGCCAGCATCTGATAGCTGCTGGTGCCGTCGTGCGAGTTCAGCAGCACGATTTCGTTGGCCTCCGCGCCGTTGATCTGGCTGGCATGGCGCAAGCGAATCATGTGTTTGGTGTGCTCGCGCTTGCCTTCGTCGCGCACGCGGGTTTGCGTCACCATGAAAGGCTGGAAGCCTTCTTTGCGAAGCTCGGTCAGCACGGCGGCGGTGGGGATATAGGCGTACCGCTGCGAACGGCTCTCGTGCGGGGCATCCGCGAAGATGGACGGGGCCACGCGGTGAATCTGGTCGTCGGACAGCGGGTAATCGCTGCGCAGCGAGGGGGAGCGGAAAGCGAAACGGGATGCGAGTTGCATGGTCTTTCTCCTGACAAAAGAGGTTTGCTGTTCACACCGCACACCGGATTTCTAGATTCGGAGCCCAGCCTTTCGGCTGTTTGGTGCGGTCGGCACGAGGAACCCGGTTGGCCCTGTTGCCACCGTCTTTCCTGAGTTCATCGCCCGCGGCCAAAGGAGCGCGCGGACGGGGGCCGTCAAGGAGCCAAGCGCAGGGTGGGTGCGGCCCGCAGGCGCAGCCGAGGACACGGCCCTGCGCGCCTTGACGGCACACGGGCGCGGGCTACGGTCGCGGGTAAGGTGATGAAGTCAGGGGAGACGGCTGGACAAGGCAACGGCCATCCCTTTGTGCTGACCGCACGCAAGCGAAGCGCGCAGGCCCGAAGCTGGAAGCCGGGCCGTAGGCGTCAGCGATGCGGAAGGCTGGCGAAGCCAGTCCCGCCAGGGATGAGCGACTAGCGAACCTGGAGCAGCGCGATCCGCGAAGCGGAGACGCAAGAGGACTCTTCGTTTACCATTTGTTTCGCAAGCTAATGATGGGAAAGCAAGAACACGGAGATCTAGCAGGCTGCTGAAAAACCATCCGTTTCGGATGTCCGTTGCTTCGGCTTGAAGCGATCAAATCGGATCGATGCAAGATTGAAGTGGCATCGACCAGATCCGGAGCCTGATTTTGGCGATTTTTGCGCCATCAACCCCCCTTTCATGCCGGCTGTCCTGAATTCAGGCGCAACTGTCCCAAGGTTCGCATCCGGACCAGGTTGTAGCCGGTCATCGCCAGCATGAACACCTGGTCCACTTTTGCCAGGCCACGCACCATCACCTGACGGATCGGGCCAATGTACTTGGCCCAGCCAAAGCCCTGTTCGATCAACTTGCGCTTGCGTTGCGAGATGTTATACCCGTCCGTGGCGGCGATTTCATCGGGAACTGCCGAGCGACGATTGCTGGTGTTCTGCGCCACGTGCGGTATGACCTTCAGCTCCTGCAATGTCTCCACGAACTCGGCAACGTCGTAGCCCTTGTCCGTGCCCAACGTCACCTGTGCATTCTTGCCAGCGGCTTGCACGGCGTCGCTAATCATCGCCTCGGCCGCGTCGCGCTCGGCATAGCCGTCGGCTTGCGTCACCCGCGCGTTTGCGATCAACCCGTGCCGGTTGTCGCTCAGGGTATGCCCCATGTAGCGCAACTCGCTGGCGGTGTTGCCCTTGCGATACAGCCGTGCATCCGGGTCGGTCTTCGACGCATGCGTCTCGTTGCTGCGGGGCTTGCCGCGGAAGTCGCTGCCGTCACTGTCGTCGCCGTCCTTGCGCACGAAGCTCTTGTGGCCCGCCCATGCCTGAATCAGGGTGCCATCGGCACTGAAATGTTCGCCCGACAGCCAGCCTTCCTGGTCAGCCTGGGCCAGCACTTCGTTGAACAAGGCCACGATGACGTCGTGCTCGATCAGCCGCTCGCGGTTCTTGCTGAACACCGTCGGCACCCACACCGCATCGTCCATCGCCAGGCCCACGAACCAGCGAAACAGCAGGTTGTACTGGATCTGCTCCATCAACTGCCGCTCGGAACGAACGCTGTAGAACACCTGCAGCAGCATCGCGCGCACCAGCTTCTCCGGCGCGATGCTGGGCCGGCCGCCCTTGGCGTCGTCGGCATACATCTGCGCAAACAGCCCATCGAGCCGAACCAGCGCCTGGTTCACCCGCTCACGAATCGGCCGCAGGGGATGCGAGGCCGGCACGAAATCGTCCAGCTGGCGGACGGTGAACAGGCTCTCTTGCAGGATGTCGGCACCACGCATCTGAGGGTCTCGAGGCAAACGGAGCTGGCAGGGACAGTCTATGATGCGGGGAGGTATTTCAGCAGCCTGCTAGAGATGATTGTCTGCATCAACCGCCTCAAACAGTTCGGAATCTTCAGCGACTTCAATGGAACGAAGATCCAAAAGTTCGGCCGGTACAACCTGGTCTATGGTTGGAATGGAACAGGCAAGTCAACGTTATCGAATCTATTCTCTTGCTTTGAGCTTCGCTCGATGGTTCCCCGCTTCAGCACGGGCCAATTTTCAGTAGTTCTGGAGGATGGCTCAACGATCACGGAATCCACACTCCACTCATCCCAATTGAATATTCATGTTTTCAATCAACGCTTCGTGCATGAGAACATTGATTGGGACAAATCCGTAAAGAGCATCCTTCTTATTGCGAAAGAGAAGATTGATGACTTGCAGAAGCTGGAGAAGCTGAAGAGCGAGCTTCAGTCGAAAAAGAAGGCTCACGACGACAAGCAAAGCGATATCAAGAAGCAGCGTGAGGCATTAGAGAAGTTCCTGACCAATGCTGCCAAGAAAATGAAGCTTGGACTTCAGGCGATTGATACGAGCGACAGTTATTACTTGAATTACGACCGCCGCAAGCTCTCCAACTTCATACAGAATAACGGCGAGACAATTATCAAGGCGGAGTCGGTTCTTCCAGATGAGAGGGTTATCGACCTTACGAATGCCGCCAAGCCAGATCAGCTTCCAAGCATTGCTTTCGCCTCAACGGCCATTGAGCCGGACTACTTTAAGAAAGCGGCGGGCCGCATCAGAGATTTGATTGGGACTACGGCGGTCAATCAAGCAATCCAGCGGCTTACCGATAACCCGGACATCCGCGAATGGGTTCAAGCAGGCTTGGAAATCCATAAAAACCACGACTCGCAATCCTGCGAGTTCTGCGGCTCTCCGTTCGCCCAGCTTCGTGCCGAGGCGCTTGCTGCCCACTTCAGCAAGGAGTTCACGGAGTTTCAGAGCCGACTTCAGAATGCGGCGACATGGATTGAATCTCAAGGCGCTCCAGCTAATCAGTTTCCCGCATCGACCGAGTTTTATAAAGAACTATCGGCCGAGGCAGAAAAGCTTCAAAAGGACTACGCAACTGCTGCTGAAAAGATCGACCAGCAAATGGACGCCTGGCGGGAAGCCCTGAAGGCCAAGATCACAGACCCTGGGAAGACAGACATTCAGATCTCGGATGTGGTTGAAGACGATGTCACCAATTTCAATGACATCCTGAAGTCGATTGTTGCTCTCGTTGGAAAGCACAACAATAAGACTTCAAATTTCAAATCTGAGACCTCAAAAAGCAAGGTGGCACTGGAGCTTCACTTTGCTGCGGCTGAGGTGCAAGAGTTTGACTATGCTGGAAGTGAGAAGAAGTGCAATGACCTTGAGTCAGAAGCAAAGAACGACCATAAGGAAATTGAAAAAATTAGTCTAGAGGTCGGAGCCATAGAAGCGGCGCTCTCGAATGAAACGGTCGGGGCAAAGGAGTTCAATGACATCCTGCATCGCTTCATTGGCCGCTCTGAGCTTTGCCTGAACTTCAATCAGAAGAAGAAAGGCTATGAGATCATCAGAAACGGGGTTGGTGAGCACGATGGGAATTTGAGCGAAGGTGAGAAGACTGCGATTGCATTTGTCTATTTCATCACGAAGCTCAAAGAAAATGGAAATAACATCAAGGATACGATCGTCGTCGTTGACGATCCGGTCTCAAGCTTTGATTCTAATCACTTGTTTCACGCCTACTCGTTTTTGAGAACGCAATGCACTGAAGCCAAGCAACTTTTTGTGCTGACTCACAACTTCACTTACTTTAAGCTAGTGAGAGACTGGTTCACTGGCACCAATAGGAATCGAGTCAAAAAAGGCAACGCCGAGAATTGCTTCTTTTATCGCCTGGATGCGCCACCTGGCTCCCCTCGTCACTCCCTACTTGTGGATGCCGACGACTCACTCAAGAACTACGGTTCCGAGTACCACTATATCTTCAAGAAGCTTTACGAATATAGGGCGCACACGACACTCAATCGAGATGAGGCGTTCTTGACCGCCAACCTCGCCCGAAAGCTTGTTGAATCGTTTTTTACCTTCAAATATCCAAGGCGGCGAAGCGACATTAGTCAATTGATGGAGGCTGGCCTAAAAGATTGCACCATCACGACACCAGAGCTTAAAGAAAAAATCTACCGCTTTATCAATAAGTATTCACATAGCGACGTTATTGAGATAACAGAGGAATCCGCAGAAAACTTGGCAGGCGAAAGCCACAGCGTCATCGGGAACATCTTCCAGTGGCTGGAAGAGGTGGACAAGAAACATTACGACGAGATGATTCAGGTTGCGACGGCCTGAGCATCAGGCCGCGAGGGCCATAGCTATGCCACCAGGCGCAGCAAAAAGGGGCCGAAGCCCCTTGGGCTAGATCAGCCCATGCTCGGCGAACGATGCCGTTTCGTTGCCCGCAACGATGATGTGATCGAGCACGCGCACGTCCACCAGACCCAACGCTTCCTTGAGCCGCTGGGTCAGCGCCCGGTCAGCCGCGCTCGGCTCGGGGTTTCCGCTCGGATGGTTGTGCGAAACGACGACCGCCGCCGCATTGAGCCGCAGCGCCTCCTTGACCACTTCGCGCGGATACACCGACGCACCGTCAATAGTGCCGTGGAACATCTCCCTGTATTCGATCAGACGATGGCGCGTATCCATGAACAGCACTACGAACACCTCATGCTCGAAGCTGGCCAACTTTGTACGCAAGTATTCCTTGACCGCCGCCGGCGAAGTGAACTCTGCTCCGCGCTGCATTTTCCGGTCAATGACCTGGCGCGCAGCTTCCAGAATGTCGTCGGCCGATGCCGGTAGATAGCGCCCGTGCGCGTCGCGCACCAGCAGACAGGAATCGAACGAGGGAAAGGACAGTTGCGACATGATCGTGCTCCGGTTGCTCGGGCGGAATTGCCCGGAACCGGCGGCAGCACGGCGCAGCGCAAGCAGTCAGGGGTCGCAGACGGCCGCCAGGACGCAAGCGCGCATGGCGCGCGCCGCCCTTGACGGCGAGAACGCCGTGATACGGTGAAGGGAACAGCAAGACCGCCCACACCCGCCCACTGCACAGAGTCGATTTTTGGCAAGCGGAGCGCGCAGGCCCGGATCAACGAGCCGGGACGGAGGCGTCAGTGATGGAAGCCCGACAGGGGCGAGACTCGCGCAGCGAAGCTCGATGCGCAGCACGACAGCGCGACGGCGGCACGCCGGGACGCCCGACTGCTTGGGACAGGACTACTCGTTGTCCGTCTTGCGCTGCTCGATTTGCAACTGCGCCCGTTGCGTTGCCTGTTGCAGCCGCTCCACCAGCACGCCCCTCGGCGGCAAGGCGGTCAGATACTCGGCAACGTGGATGCCGGACTTGTCCAGCTCCAGCAATTCGATCTGCTCGCGCTTCTTGCCGGTGCAAAGGATGATCCCGAGCGGCGAGGCTTCCTCCGGCTCCCGTTCGTGCTTGTCTAGCCACCGAAGGTAAAGCTCCATCTGCCCTTTGTAGGCCGCCTTGAAGTCACCTACCTTCAACTCCACCGCAACCAGCCGCCGCAGCTTGCGGTTGTAGAACAGAAGGTCAAGGTGGAAATCCTCGTCGTCGATCGGAATGCGCTTCTGCCGGGCGACGAATGAGAAGCCCGCGCCCAGCTCCAGCAGGAAGGACTCCATTTCACGGATGATCGCCGCTTCCAAGTCGCCTTCCTGCCAAGTGTCCCGCAGGCCCAGGAAGTCGAGGATGTACGGGTCGCGCATGACCAGGGCCGGCGACATGCGCTGCGCATCGCGCAGGGTCGCCAACTCCTGCGCTATGGTTTCTTCCGGCTTTTGGGAAAGCGCCGTGCGCTCGTACAGCATCGAGTCGATACGCTCGCGCAGCGTCCGCACGCTCCAGCGTTGGGTGCTGGCCATCTGTGCGTAGTAGTCCCGCTGGAGCGGGTCTTTCAGCGGCATCAGGGCGATGAAGTGCGTCCAGCTCAATTCTCGTATCAGTGATACGAGAATTCGCTCGTCGGGGAAGGTGGCGGCGAACTGCACCATGCGGCGCAAGTTCTGCTCTGCAAAGCTGCTGCCGTACTCCTCCACCAACTGCGCAGCCAAGGTGGGCAGAACTTCCTTGCCGTAGGCGCCCCGGCGCCTGTCCAAGACCTGCGTGTGGATGCGTTGGCCGATGCGCCAGTAGAGCATCGTAAGCTCGCTATTCACCGTCGAGGCGGCGCGCTTGCGCGCCGCCTCGATCAGTGCCCGAATGTCGCCCAGCAGCGCCGCGGGCGCTGCGAGCGATGCTGCTGATGGCCGGCGCCCGTTCATGCCACCGCCTCCGCAAGCTGCCGCGCGCCCGTGATGGCTTGGCGGCGGCTGGCCACCAGCTCGGCCGCCTCGCGCACCGGCTTGTCCTCGGTGTGGACGTAGTGCATGAACATCGCCACGGTCTTGTGGCCCGTCAGCTTCATTCCCACTTTGGTCGGCACACCGGAATTGGCAATGTCGGTGGTCGAGCGATGACGGATGCCGTGCGTGCCTACGTGCGGCACGCTGGCGGCCTTGAGCGTCCGGCACCAGCCGCCATAGTGCTCGCCAAAGGTCAGGTGCTTGGCCGGGTCGTTCGGCGACGGCAGGACGTAAGGGCAGCCTTCCAGACGCGGCGCCGTCGAAAGCAGCCGATAGGCTTCCTCGCTCATGGGCTTGGAAATGCCGCCAACCTTGCTGTCGGGCCACACCACGCGCCGGTTCTCGAAGTCCAGCCAGCTCCATTCGAGCGGGCAGATTTCGGAGCGCCGCGCCGCAAACTCGAATTGCAGCCGGATCGCCAACGGGATGACGTAGTTCTCCAGCCCCTCCGCCTCCAGTTTCTCCAACTGGCGGAAGATCCGCACCATTTCCTCGTCCACGATGAGCCGGGTTTCCTTGCCCGGCGGGTACATCGGGACGTGGCGGCACGGATTCGTACCGTCCGGGCGGAAGCCCCAGACTTCGGCCAAGTTGAACATCTTGCGCAGCACGCCGAAGGTCTTGTTGGCCTCGGTCGGCTTGTAGGCCAGCTTTTCCATGAGCCCCGCAATGTCGGGCCGCTTCACGTCATGCACCTTCTTGCGGCCCAGCAGCGGGATGATGTTGCGGTCGATGACGCCCTGGTAGCCGTCCTGCGTGCTGACCTTGTTGCGCTTCTTGGAGTAGTCCTCCATGAACTTTTTGCACAACTCGGCCATCGTGGGCGCCTTGCGCGCCTCGGCCTTGGCACCGCCGGGATCACCACCCCGGCGAACCTCGGCCAGCCAGTCCTGCGCTTTGACCCGCGCCTGTTCGACGGTTAGCTCCCCGTAGAGTCCCAGCGAGGGCTTGCGGGGCTGGCCAGAGTTCGTGCGGTACTGGAGCATGAACACCCGGCGTCCCGTCGGGGTAATCTTGCAAAGGAAGCCGGGCACGACGGTATCCCGTAGTTCGATGTCCTTCGCCTGGGGTTGCGCCGACTCTACGGCGGTCTTGGTGAGCTTGATCTTTGCCATGATGACTCCTTGGAACGACCCGGATTCCAGGAGCCAGATAGGAGCGGCGCGAGGGAGAACCGGGTCAAGTTTCAGAAAGCACCGGCATATGATGGACGCGCGTAAGCTATTGATAAACCTGTTGTATCGGGCTACGTCGCAGTCCAGCGAACTACCGGGCTGGAGTCATCGTGAAACAAAAAATCACGCCGCCGGTAATTCCGCCAATGGCCAGCGTGGGCGCACGGTTACGCCAAGATCCGCCGTTGCGCCTGCTTTAAAACGCACCATGCCCGCGTAGGCGATCATCGCCCCGTTGTCGGTACAAAATTCCGGACGCGCGTAAAATACTTCGCCACGACGTTTTTGCATCATTTCAGCCAATTTTGCGCGCAGCGTACGGTTAGCGCTCACGCCCCCCGCCATCACCAGACGTTTAAAACCGGTTTGATCCAACGCGCGTTTGCACTTGATCATCAGCGTATCAACTACCGCATCTTCAAAGGCACGAGCGATATCTGCGCGCGTCTGATCGTCATTTTCGTTATTACGAATGGTATTCGCGGCAAAGGTTTTCAGCCCGGAGAAGCTGAAATCCAGCCCCGGACGATCGGTCATCGGGCGCGGGAAGACAAAACGTTTTTCAACGCCTTGCGAGGCCAGCTTTGACAACATTGGACCGCCAGGATAATCCAGCCCCAGCAGCTTGGCGGTTTTGTCGAACGCTTCGCCAGCAGCATCATCAATCGATTCGCCGAGTAATTCATACTGACCGATACCGGTGACGCTGATCAGCTGCGTGTGACCGCCGGAAACCAGCAGCGCGACGAACGGGAACGCAGGGGGATTATCTTCCAGCATTGGCGCCAGCAGATGCCCTTCCATGTGGTGCACAGGAATTGCCGGTACGCCCCAGGCGAACGCCAGCGAACGTCCTACGGTTGCGCCAACCAGCAGCGCGCCAACCAGACCAGGACCTGCGGTATACGCCACCGCATCAATCTCTTTTGCAGTCAGTCCCGCCTCTTTCAGCGCGGCCTGGATCAGCGGTACGGTTTTACGTACGTGATCGCGCGAGGCCAGTTCTGGCACTACGCCGCCGTAGTCAGCGTGTAATTTCACCTGACTATACAATTGGTTGGCTAAAAGACCTTTTTCATCGTCGTAAATGGCGATGCCGGTTTCATCGCAGGATGTTTCAATACCCAGTACACGCATGACTTGTTTTACCTCGCTCTATTACCGCGCAGTGTAGGACCAATGCGGGTTGATGTAAAACTTTGTTCGCCCCAGGAGTTCCGCTCGTGTATACTCCTTGTCCTTATAAAAGTCCCTTTCAAAATCGCGTCGGTGCTTTACAAAGCAGCAGCAATTGCAGTAAAATTCCGCACCATTTTGAAATAAGCTGGCGTTGATGCCAGCGGCAAACCGAATTTATCAAAGGTGAGAGTTACATGCCGGTAATTAAAGTACGTGAAAACGAGCCGTTCGACGTAGCGCTGCGTCGCTTCAAACGTTCATGCGAAAAAGCAGGTGTTCTGGCGGAAGTTCGTCGTCGTGAGTTCTATGAAAAACCGACTACCGAACGTAAGCGCGCTAAAGCTTCTGCTGTGAAACGTCACGCGAAGAAACTGGCTCGCGAAAACGCACGCCGTACTCGTCTGTACTAATCCATTGAGAGCCAAAGCTCTCAATTCAGACTGAGTTGTAGTTGTAAGGCCGTGCTTCCGGAAGGAATGCGCGGCTTATTTTCGTTTATACACGTCATCATTCAAGCTGCCTCAGTGTTGGCTGCAGTCGCTCACCCCAGTCACGTACTGATGTACGCTCCTGAGGATTCGCTTCCTTGCCGCCTTGATGCATCCTGAATGATTTTGTGTATATGAGTCATCAAAAAACAGGGGCTTATGGCTGGACGAATTCCTCGCGTTTTTATCAATGACCTGCTGGCAAGAACCGACATCGTCGATCTCATCGACGCGCGGGTAAAGCTGAAAAAGCAGGGCAAAAATTATCACGCGTGCTGTCCGTTTCATAACGAAAAAACCCCCTCTTTCACCGTAAACGGTGAAAAACAGTTTTATCACTGCTTTGGGTGTGGCGCGCATGGCAACGCCGTCGACTTTCTCATGAACTACGACAAGCTCGAGTTTGTGGAAACCGTCGAAGAACTGGCCGCAATGCACAACCTTGAAGTGCCCTATGAAGCAGGCAGTGGCCCCAGTCAGATAGAGCGCCATCAACGGCAAAGCCTTTATCAATTGATGGATGGCCTGAACACTTTTTATCAACAGTCTTTGATGCAACCCGCCGCTACCCCTGCGCGCCAGTACCTGGAAAAGCGAGGATTAAGTAGCGACGTTATCACCCGTTTTGCTATTGGTTTTGCGCCCCCCGGCTGGGACAACGTCCTGAAACGGTTTGGCGGCAATGCTGAAAATCGCAAATCGCTGGTTGATGCGGGGATGTTGGTCACCAACGATCAGGGACGCAGTTACGATCGCTTCCGCGAACGGGTGATGTTCCCCATCCGCGACAAACGTGGTCGGGTCATTGGTTTTGGTGGACGCGTGCTGGGCGATGCCCTGCCGAAGTATCTCAACTCTCCGGAAACCGATATTTTCCATAAAGGTCGCCAGCTGTATGGTCTTTATGAAGCCCAGCAGGATAACGCCGATCCACAGCGTCTGTTAGTGGTAGAAGGCTATATGGATGTGGTGGCGCTGGCGCAATACGGCATTAACTACGCCGTGGCATCCCTTGGGACGTCAACCACCGCCGATCACATCCAACTGTTGTTCCGCGCGACGAACAACGTAATTTGCTGTTACGACGGCGACCGTGCCGGACGCGACGCAGCATGGCGCGCGCTGGAAACCGCACTGCCCTATATGACAGACGGACGCCAGCTACGCTTTATGTTTTTACCTGACGGCGAAGATCCCGATACGCTGGTGCGCAAAGAAGGGAAAGAGGCCTTTGAAGCGCGGATGGAGCAGGCGCTGCCGCTCTCTGCGTTTTTATTTAACAGCCTGTTGCCGCAGGTGGATTTGAGTACCCCAGACGGACGCGCACAGCTCAGCACGCTGGCATTACCGCTGATTACTCAGGTACCAGGCGAAACGTTGCGCATTTACCTGCGACAGGAGTTGGGAAACAAGCTCGGCATTCTGGATGACAGCCAGCTTGAACGTTTAATGCCAAAACTGGCAGAAAATGGGGCTTCCCGCCCTGTTCCACAGCTAAAACGTACGACCATGCGTATACTTATAGGGTTGCTGGTGCAGAACCCGGAGCTTGCCCCGCTGGTTCCACCGTTAGGCGCACTGGATAGCAATAAGCTGCCTGGACTTGGCTTATTCAGAGAACTGGTCAACACTTGTCTGGCTCAGCCAGGTCTGACCACCGGGCAACTTTTAGAACACTATCGTGGCACAAATGATGCTGCGACCCTTGAAAAACTGTCGATGTGGGACGATATAGCAGATAAAGATATCGCAGAAAAAACCTTCACCGACTCACTCAACCATATGTTTGATTCGATGCTTGAACTGCGCCAGGAAGAGTTGATAGCTCGTGAGCGCACACACGGTTTAAGCAGCGAAGAACGCCGGGAACTCTGGACGCTGAACCAGGAACTGGCCAAGAAATAAGAGAAAGACAAAACAAAGACAAAATCATTCGCGTTGTATCAAGGCAGCAAGTAAACGAACGCAGCTAACGCAGAGACAACGTGAAAGATGAAGTATTTAACGGCTTAACTGCCGAATATCGATCGGGAAGCCCCCGACAGCCGCACGGAGAGGCAGCGGCAAAATATAAGTATGCCCTCGTTTTGCCGTTGGCGGTTTTACCGCCCAACACCAATCAAACGAATTAAGTGTGGATACCGTCTTATGGAGCAAAACCCGCAGTCACAGCTGAAGCTTCTTGTCCAACGTGGTAAGGAGCAAGGCTATCTGACCTATGCCGAGGTCAATGACCATCTGCCGGAAGATATCGTCGATTCAGATCAAATCGAAGACATCATCCAAATGATCAATGACATGGGTATTCAGGTGATGGAAGAAGCACCTGATGCCGATGATCTGCTGCTTGCTGAAACCTCCAACAGCACCGATGAAGACGCGGAAGAAGCGGCTGCCCAGGTTCTGTCCAGCGTTGAGTCCGAAATCGGTCGTACAACTGACCCGGTCCGCATGTACATGCGTGAAATGGGTACCGTTGAACTGTTAACCCGCGAAGGCGAAATCGACATCGCTAAACGCATCGAAGACGGGATTAACCAGGTTCAATGCTCCGTTGCCGAATACCCGGAAGCTATCACCTACCTGCTTGAGCAGTACGATCGCGTAGAAGCTGAAGAAGCACGTCTTTCCGATCTGATCACTGGCTTTGTCGATCCAAACGCGGAAGAAGACATGGCGCCAACGGCGACCCACGTCGGTTCTGAACTCTCTCAGGAAGAGATGGATGACGATGAAGACGAAGATGAAGAAGATGGCGACGACGACAGCAGCGATGATGACAACAGCATCGACCCTGAGTTAGCGCGTGAAAAATTCGGTGAACTGCGTACTCAGTACGAAATCACTCGCGACACCATCAAAGCGAAAGGCCGCAGCCATGCTGCCGCGCAGGAAGAAATTCAGAAGCTGTCCGAAGTGTTCAAACAGTTCCGCCTGGTGCCGAAGCAGTTCGACTACCTGGTAAACAGCATGCGCGTCATGATGGACCGCGTGCGTACTCAGGAACGTCTGATCATGAAGCTCTGCGTTGAGCAGTGCAAAATGCCGAAGAAAAACTTCATCACCCTGTTCACTGGCAACGAAACCAGCGAAACCTGGTTCAACGCGGCAATCGCGATGAACAAACCGTGGTCTGAAAAACTGCACGATGTGGCAGATGACGTTCACCGCGGCCTGCAGAAACTGCAGCAGATTGAAGAAGAAACCGGCCTGACCATCGAGCAGGTTAAAGATATCAACCGTCGCATGTCCATCGGTGAAGCGAAAGCCCGCCGTGCGAAAAAAGAGATGGTTGAAGCGAACTTACGTCTGGTTATCTCTATCGCTAAAAAATACACCAACCGTGGCTTGCAGTTCCTGGATCTGATTCAGGAAGGTAACATCGGTCTGATGAAAGCGGTTGATAAGTTTGAATACCGTCGTGGTTACAAGTTCTCCACCTATGCAACCTGGTGGATCCGTCAGGCGATCACCCGTTCGATCGCGGATCAGGCGCGTACCATCCGTATCCCGGTACATATGATTGAGACTATCAACAAGCTCAACCGTATCTCCCGTCAGATGCTGCAAGAGATGGGCCGCGAGCCTACGCCGGAAGAACTGGCTGAACGCATGCTGATGCCGGAAGACAAGATCCGTAAAGTGCTGAAGATCGCTAAAGAGCCTATCTCCATGGAAACGCCGATCGGCGACGATGAAGATTCGCATCTGGGTGATTTCATCGAGGATACCACCCTCGAGCTGCCGCTGGACTCTGCGACCACCGAGAGCCTGCGTGCCGCAACGCACGACGTTCTGGCTGGCCTGACCGCCCGTGAAGCGAAAGTTCTGCGTATGCGTTTCGGTATCGATATGAACACCGACCACACGCTGGAAGAAGTCGGTAAACAGTTCGACGTTACCCGTGAACGTATCCGTCAGATCGAAGCGAAAGCGCTGCGTAAACTGCGCCACCCGAGCCGCTCTGAAGTACTGCGTAGCTTCCTCGACGATTAATCGTTTCTGTTATTAAGAAGCTCCCTCCGGGGAGCTTTTTTTTTGGGATTTTCCGCAGTGTACAAAAATTGGTAGGGGGCATTGCCCATACATGCAATTGTAAATGATACTTATTTTCATTATCATTTTTCTTTTCGTAAACAACTGTAAAGAAAAATGACATGAATTTAAAAACATTAAAAAATCAGTCCCTCTGCGCGCTTGCGATTTCACTGGCACTTTATACCGGTTCAGCCCTGGCAAAAGACTTTACTGAGGATCAGTTCGCCTCTCAGACGCTTGGTCATGGCGTTTACGAACTGGCTTATGACGCCGGACAACAGGCTATCTATGCAGCCTCTGCCCCCTCTTTCGACAAAGATAAAACCGCCGGTGAAGTGTTCCTGTTTTCAACTGAATCATTAAAAGTCGATGAGCGGATCGCCACCGAACGCCGTCCTTTTGCGGTCTCACTGGATGAACCTAACCACATTCTCTGGCTAGGTAATGCGCTGGATGGCTCACTGACCCTGCTGGATACCCGCACCCATAAAGAAGTGAAAATGCTTCAGCTTGCAGACGAAGAAAATAAAGCCCACGTTCGTGAAGTGGTGCTCGACAAGAAGCACCACCGTCTGTATGTCTCCGGTATTGGCAGTGAAAATAAAGGTGTGCTGTGGGTTGTCGACACGCATAACCAGAAACTATTACACGCCCTCAAAGGGATGGATCCGGTCGGTTTCGCCGTTGATGAAGCTGGCGATAAAGTTTACGCCGTCACTGGCAAAGGCGAACTTGTTACCCTGGATGGCAAAACGTCGCAGGTTCTGTCGCGTGTGAAGGTTGACCCCTCCGAGCCGAAGCATTACTTCCTGAACATCGCGTTGAACACGGCCAAAGGCGTCGGATTTATCGCCGATACCAACACCGCCGACGTGCTGGTAGTCCAACTGGGCAGCGGTAAAATTGTTCACCGCGTTCCCACGCCAAACTCTATCGCTGCAGTCTATAACCCTGCCCGCAACGAAGTGTATGTTACCCATCGCAATGCCCGTCAGATTAGCGTTATCGATGCCAACACTTACAGCCTGAAGCACACCATCAAAACGGCAGCAATGCCAAACAGCATGGTGCTTTCTCCTGACAGCAAAACGCTCTTCGTTAGCGTGAAGCAGGATGAAAAAGCCAACAAGGCTGACTATGTACTCAAGCTCGATTTAACCCAGTTCTGAGGAATGCGTTGTGATTAACCAGACTCGTACCGCGCTGGCGATTTCGCTCGCCCTTGCCAGCCTCCCGGCGACTGTTTTCGCCGAAGAAACCACACCAGATAATGAAGATCAACTGGTGGTCACCGCCACCGGTTTCGCACAGGAACGCCGTGAGGCACCGGCGACCATCTCCGTCGTCGGCGAGAAAGAACTGAACACCCGCTCTAACCAGAACGTCACCGAAGCCCTTCGCGAGATGCCCGGCGTATTGGTGGGTAATGGCAACGGTAGCCTTGCCACAGGCGATGTGCAGATGCGCGGCATGGACTCGACCTATACCTCCTACATGGTCAACGGCATCAAACAAGGCACCCGCGAATCGCGTCCTTACGGACACCATATCGGGACAGAGGCTGCCTTTTTACCGCCGCTTGCTGCTATCGAGCGAATCGAGGTGATTCGCGGACCGATGTCCTCACTGTATGGCTCTGACTCCATCGGCGGCGTGGTCAATGTCATCACCAAAAAAGGCTACAACCTCGATAAATGGACGGGTGTGCTGGAAGATAACTACTTCCTGCAAGAGAAGAGCGAGTACGGTAACACCAACCAGACTAATGTCTTCCTGATGGGGCCAATTATCCCCAGCAAGCTCGGAGTGAGCGTAGCGGCGGATTATCTTGATCGCCGTGATGACGACAGCATCTCCGATGAGCGCTTTGTGAAGCACCAGGCTGGCAATCTGGATGCCACCATCAACATGTCGCCGACCGACACCCAACTGTGGGATTTGAACGTCGTCAAAGGGCATCAGGTAAAATCACACAATGATAAAGCCTGGCAATGGGACTTTGACCGCGATGCCGCTTCACTTGCGCAGCATGCCTGGTACGGCGACGATCTGCTGGAAGTGAAGAACTTCATCAGCTACGAAAACGCTAAAACCGAGTATCGTGTGCCGGGCATGAGTTCGCAGTTCATTAAGCAGAAAAACTATGAAGCCAACAGCGCGAACACCTTTACGCTGGGCGACCACAAGCTGACGCTGGGGATCAACTTCACTCGTAATGAGCTGGACGACACTTTCGGCATCGAAAACAAAGAAGTGTCGGGCATAACGCCGGTCAGCAAGATCACCCGTGACGGCTGGGCCATCTTCGCGGAAGATGCCTGGATGATGGTTCCGGACTTCACCCTCACCACCTCGGCGCGTCTCGATCACGACAGCTACTTTGGCTACCACGTCACGCCAAAACTCTACGGTAACTGGACGATTGACGAAAGCTGGGCGCTGAAGGGCGGCGTATCGGCGGGCTATAAAAAACCGGACCTGCGTGAGAACAATGAAGGTTTCACCAGCGTCTACGGTTCGTATCCGTATTCCTTCATTGGGATCGGTAACGATGACCTGAAACCTGAGCAGAGCGTCAACACCGAGCTGGGCGTCTACTGGCAACAGGACACACTGGCACTGGATGCAACCGTGTTCTTCACCAAATTCAAGGACAAGATCAGCGACTACACCATCTGTACCGCAACGGCCACGCAGAAGTGCATTTACAACGGGTATGAAGCGGAAGAAGTCTCGCAGTATTTCAACGTCAGTGACGCGGAAATCTATGGCCTGGAGCTGAACGGCGACTGGCAGGTCACTACCGCGCTGAAAGCGAACGCGAACTACACCTATACCCACAGCGAGCAAAAGAGCGGTCAGTACAAGGGAGAGGCACTGAACGAGTTCCCGACGAGCATGGCCAACCTGTCTCTGACATGGAATGCACTTAACGATCTTGAACTGTGGAGCAAAGCCAGCTGGCGCAGCAATACGCCTGACATCGGCAAATCAACGTCAACCGACGCCTATGCGCTGGTCGATTTAGGAGCACGCTACCATCTCAACAAGAGCATCACATTGATGGCGGGGGTTTATAACCTGTTCGACGTGAACCCAATCTACAAAACGTCCTATAACCAGTCTTCCATCGTGGAAGGACGCCGCTACAACATGGGCGCACGCTTCGAGTTCTGACAGTGACGCCGGAGCCTAAGGCTCCGGCAGTTACAGGCCGCGCGCCTTCAACGCCACATTCACTTCCCGATACGCCTCTACCAGTTTATCCAGCGTGATCCGGCTTAACCCGCTGGGATTCGGCAATACCCATATTTGCGTCGCGCCAATGGTCAGCGTCTGTTTTCCCCACTGCGCCCCACGCTGGCTAAGCCCCTGCTCAAATGCCTGCTTCCCGAGGATAGCGAGCGCGGCTGGCTGATACTCTTCTATTTTCTCAACGAGCAGACGACCGCCGTTGCGCATCTCCAGGAGCTTGACTTCATTGGCTTGTACCGTCGGCCTGTCGACAAATTTCGTCACGCCGCAGCGGAAGTCCAGCAGCTGTTGTGCCTCTTCGGGCTTAAGCTGGCGATCGGTAAATCCCGCCTGATGAATGACTTTCCAGAAGCGATTCGCGGGATGCGCAAAGGGAAATCCTCTACCTGCAGAAGATAACCCCGGATTGATGCCGCAAAATACCACCCGCAGCCCCGGTGCCAGTATGTCCTTAACCATAATTACTCCGAACAATACATCAGAGGAACAAGTATAACGGACTGAAAATACATTGTTTATAAAAACAGCATCCGTACGCTTATGTCTGGATTGCAACGCGGAGTTACTTTATAATCCACCGCCACGGCCCCTTAGCTCAGTGGTTAGAGCAGGCGACTCATAATCGCTTGGTCGCTGGTTCAAGTCCAGCAGGGGCCACCAAATAAAACAAGGAGTTAGATGAGCAATCATCTGACTCCTTTTTCGTTTTATACGAATCGGGTCAGGTAATGGGTCAGGTAAGGAATTGCCTCCCTGCCCTCTTCATCTCGCTGCCAGCATCACCGGATAGTGCTTCGCCACGATATCATTCATCTTTTCTGTCAGGTCGATACGTTTAAAAGTGATGTGCGCGGTTCCTTTCTGGAAGTAACGTATACTGAAAAAATCATCTTCGTAAATATCCTTCGAAGGGTTATCCCGAATATGTTCCATCAATCGAGTAGTAACATCGCCACGGTTATCGGGTATCGGTTTACCATCCAGCAGAAATAACATTCGTTCCAGGTCCGCTAATTGATCCCGCCGCCATCCCCAGTTCAAACTAAATCCCCAGCGGCTATGCGTCACCAGATTGTTGACGATGATCTTTTTACCAAAGCTGCAGGGACTATTGGTTTTGTAATCCCACGACAGCCCTTTGAAGACATTGATAATGCCACGCTCAAACACATCCATTTTGTTCAGATGTAGCTGCTCAAAAGTACTGAGGATATTTGCCTCGCTGATGGCGGGCAGATCCCCCTCCTCCAGGTTCTTATGCCACTGGTCACGGGCCTGAGCATCCATCAAGGCCATCATGCCAGACTTCAACATCAAGTCTCGCCAGATACTACGGTCAATATTGCGGGTAACGGAAGGCAGCGCTTTGTCTACCTTTTCGGTCATCCAGCTATCGTAACGGTGCCCGGCCTTCATCGCCCAGTCTTGCGCTGTGCCACCGCCAATTTCTGAGGTTAGCCGTGAAATGGCATCAAGCTGCTGAATGAGTTGTTCTATCTGTTTCAGTGCGGCATCGCGGCCAGTCACTATGCGTTCAATACTGGTCGAGCAAATCAGCTCGCTATGATCGGTTAATACTTCAGCTTTAGTTTGCATGACATTTTGTCCTTAAAAAGCAAACGCGCCCGCCGGGTAATGGCAGGCGCATTATGCAATATGTAAACAAGGGAGAAAGCTCAGAAATTTAAATCAGGAAGGTTGTACGCAATATTCACCGTACTACGTTGTTACGGCTTTGCCGCAACAAGCCAGTTGCCTGCCGTGCTCGCAGAATATCTGCTGCCCGAAGATAAGGTGATTGTTCCTGCCAACTAAACCTTCTGCGATCGATACGAACAAGCTCGTATTTTTCCACCAGAAAGTTAACGGCATTGGCCAGCGTGATACCTGCATCGATATGTTCCTGTATAACGGATTCATCCCTGAACGGCGTGTCGTTCAGGGTCAGGCCGTAGTGTTGTTCCAGCAGGCGTGTCAGTAGAATTTGCCAGATAGCCACGGGTGACAGGCAGGGTTTTACCGCCCGCGAAGTTGCTGCAGATTGAGGTTTCATGCTTGCTCTCGTGAAAGTAATTAGCGCTTAGTGGGGTAAATGGCGATGTATACGTAGCCGCAACTGCCGAGGGTGTCGGCTTCGCAGGTAAAACCGGTGTGGTACAGGGTGACGCAATGAACGTGTAGGGGATTCAGTTCACCGGAGGTCAGCATCGATTCCATCTGGCTGATAAAGTGCGGGAATGTTTCATCCAGCTTCTGGCATTCGGCGTCACTGAACTTACCGGTGATACTGGCCCGGTCAGCTAGGTAGTGCAGCCGGTTGCCCTCCTGCACCAGACGTGTTCCCAGGCGCGGCGTGATATCGCGCTGCAAGCCCCAAGTGATGTTGCTCATTACAGTTCTCCACTATTGTCAGTTTAGGGTGATGCTCATCAGGCAGGCATAAGGCCCGTTGCGGTCCTGGCGGCGTTCGGCGTACACAGCCAGGACTCCTGTGATATCCGGAACGTCCCTGCCGGTGTAATGGCAGACGCTACCGTGCCACTGATATTTTCCGGTGCAGTAGCGAAAGATTCGGGACTCAGGATGCTGGCGGTATATCGTCATTGCACGGCGTTTACTGATAATTTTCATGTCATACCTCACAGCAGACCGTGTTCTGCGAACGAATAGATTTGCCTGCCGCCGACAATCAAGTGGTCAGGGACGCGGATATCCACCAGCTGAAGCACCTGCACCAGTCGCTGCGTGAGGGTTTTGTCAGCCTGGCTGGGTGTTGTCTCACCAGAGGGATGGTTGTGCGCGAGTATCACCGCCGCCGCGTTGAAGTATAGGGCACGTTTTACCACTTCCCGGGGATGCACCTCGGTACGGTTAATCGTGCCTGTGAAGAGCGTCTCATGGGCAATCAACTGATTCTGGTTGTCCAGATACAACACACGGAACTCTTCCCGCTCAAGCGCGGCCATATGCAGTCGCAGCCATTCACGTACGGCGTGGGTAGAGGTGAAGGCCACGCCGGGCTCATGCAGGTGGCGGTCCAGAGCCCTGAGCGCCCGCTGAATGAGACGCCGGTCCTGTGGCGTCATCTCGCCGGGTAAAAAGGAAAGCTGTTTCATCTGTTGCTCCTTCGGTCAGTCGATAATACGCAGAATGGCGTGGGCCTCTGGATGCTGCAGGGCGTAGTCCCGCAGGCGGTAATAGTGTTCAGTCATGGCATCGCATTGGGTGCGACAGGCGTGATGGCTGTACGCAATCAGGCAGACAGCAATACCTGCGGCTTCTGCACTCATTTGGGCATCGTTGCCGTTCAGGCAATTAAACAGACGCCATGTCTCATCATTGTCAGACTCGGGAGCCATAAACGCCCCGCCATTGCTGAGGGTGTAAAAGGACCAGATACCACCGCTGTAGGTCGAACAGAAGCGATCCATCCAGGCGAAAATACGGGGTTCCAGCGTTATCCACTGCGGGATAGCGCCAAAGTGCAGTGGCCAGAAGCGGATGCGTTGTTCGTCAGGTACTGGTGTTGCAGTAAGGTCTAATTGAGGTTCATTAGCGGATATCAATTCGCATTGAGTTTCTGTCGTCATGGATATTCTCCGTCAATAAAAAACGCCAGCGACGATGGCTGGCGTATGGGGGTATGCAGGAATGATGAATGGGTGTGGTCAGCAGGAGGATGCTCTGAGGATGCCATACTGCCGGATATAGCGGTTAAGTCCTTCACCGGCATCAGGTTCAAAACACCACGCCCGCCAGACCATTCGACCTTCAGCGTCACGAACCACCAGGCGGAAGTGACTGCGCTGGTCATCTTCAATAGAGATGTTTTGATACCGGCTGGTAACAGCTTCGGCCTGCTGTCGGGTGAAAGGTCCCGTTGGCAGTAATTGAAGTTCAGACATTCTGATAACCTTTAAAGACAAAGCCCCTGACGCAGACGCGTCAGGGGCTTTGAGAGAGTGTTGTTGTGCGGATTCAGTCAGAAACCCGTTTGCACCTTATACAAGCGCAAAGTTTTGCTGCCCCGGACAATCTTTACATACAGGGCATTATCTTTTGTGCCACGCACAAACCCGGCCTTCACATCCCCTTTGCAGTCGCCGCCGTCAAAAGGGATGTTAAGTCCGGTGTTAAATACCAGGTCAATAAGCCCGAAACTTAAATCTTCACAGGCTGGACCGGGCATGTCCTGAATCAGGGCAAACTTACGGTCATCACTGACATCGGCCATTGAGCAGACTGTAGTGTTGATGTCATTACCCTGGCACCAGTATTCCTGGCCGGGATTGTCTTTATCCATCAGACTTTCCGGAAGTTGCGCGGCACCGGCGCTGAAAGCCGCGAGCGAGAGAATTAAAGCCGGGATAACAGAGGTCACTATTTTTAGCATGGTCTTCTTCCTGAATAAATGCGAACCGGATTGCGCCAGATATACCTGCAAGCCATCTGGCGCGGTTAAAACATCTGTAACCAGATCCTCAACAGTTACCGGTTCGGCGGCAGAGTTCAGCCATACTCTGCTTTGCCACCCATTGCTGCAGCTCCCTATCTTTTTGAGAACGCTTAGCCTCCAGCGCGGCCTGTTGTTTGGGATTGACGCAGTTATCAGGCACGACCATCAGGGTGTTTGGTTTAAATTTTGTCCGGGCTAGTCGCACTGTCTCTGCCGGGTCATCAGTTCCACTCGCTCGCTGCTGCGCCTCGTCAAGCAATGCAGCCTGTGTATCAATCAGAACGAAACCACATGCCTTTCCCTCACCCTGGTAGACAGATGTCAAATCGGAGGAAGAACCACTGGCTGTTTTGAGCGCCAGTTTGCGTACCGTTTTAGTATTTTTATCGGCCAGAAAATAGCCTCCATTGTATCCCTGACGTAGCAGGAATTGCCGGGTCCAGGGATAATTATCGATCACTCTGGCACCATACAGCGCGTTGCTAAGGGTATGGTTGTCCAGACCATCAGCTGATTTCCAGCCATCTGCCTGCATGTACTGCCAGGCCTTAACCGTACCCACGATATTTTCAGCGGCTACTGGTAAAACTGTTCCGACGCACAGGCTGAGCGCCAGCGTGGTGGCAGTGAGTAATTTCATTTTTGCTCCTTAAAGGGTGAAAAACCGTCGTCACCGACAACGAAAAGTGAATGGAAAGTTTGAAAGTGAGGTAAAACCCGAAGAAAATCTGGGTGTGACAACAGGTTACGTACCTGTGTATCCGGGACAAAAAGCGCAGGGTTGAATGTGACCGTGTGAATATCACCCAGCGTGAAAACCGTTATATGTCCCTCATGTTCACCGGTCAGGTACCAGCAGCCGTCGCTGCACACCAGTCGATAGGGAGCCAGACCAGTGCAACGATGACCCTCTGCCAGTAGCGTTACCCGACGGTGTTCTGTGATGGCGCGAATAAGTCGCGTAAACACTTCAGGCCGTGCTTGCGTCCTGACGTTGGTGCTGTGCCAGATAAGGCAAGGAGACTCGCTGGCGCTCAACAGAGAGTTGACCAGTTGGTTGTCTATATCCGGAAAAAGCGCCTCCACACCGGACTGACGGACAAAGGTCTGCACCGTCAGCTCCCTCTGACGGCTGCCGGACAGCAGACGACATTGCCCGTTACGGAATTCCAGATCGAGATAGGCCAGACGCTCGCGAAAATCCCGACGCAATGTGCGCACTGACACGCCAAATTCGGCGGCCAGTGTCTGTATGATCAGCGTTTCTCCCGCCACAAGACGGCTGATAATCAGCGACAGCCGGACCGCGAGGCGCTCATGGCGGCGCTCAGACTGAGACATGAGAGGCGTTCTCCACCCTGTTAATGGACTGAAAATTAAGTGATTAGTGTAACGAGAGGGTCGGACAGGATACGGACAGCGGAAGCGGTATTTTTTCTGCAGGATGAATGCAATCAGAATGCGGCTTCATCGTCTTTTTGAGGAAAAAATGCCTGGAAATCGATCAACGAACGGACAGGAGGTGTCCGTATGCTGCCGGAGCTAACATCCGTTTGCCTCAAATCTGGAGAGCATAGCTTCCGCCATCACCCATAGCGCCCGGTTGAGCTTAACGTCGCCGTCAATGCCGCGCACGGCACGGGTATGCGTTCGCCCGCCTTTTGCACTCCGGCCACTGAGCCCACCCTTAATCAGGTTCTCCTGAATACGCTGGTATGTAGTCCACAGGTCATTGCTCTCATCCTGCCAGCGCCGGGGGGAAAGCACCTGAGGTGCTGTCACCGGCTGGTGGTCCTCACCGAAACGGTACGTCAGTGCAGCCTGAGCCAGAGCCTGTTGTGCCGGTGGCGACAGCATCAGAGACTGCATGGCATCCCGCTTCTCTTCCACACGGTCAAAAATCCCCAGGACTTCATAAGCCCCCTCAATCACCTGACTCACCACATCCCCTTTGTGCGGTACCCGCACCTCACCAAACGACTCGCCGCAGACGAGCCCGTTCTGACAAACCGCACGAAATAGTCCCGGCAACATCTGATACGAACTAGTGCCATCGTGGGAGTTGAGCAGGATAATTTCCGGCACCTGTTTGCCGGTAATCTGCCCTTCGCGACGAAGGCGCAGCATGTGTTTCGTATGTTCGCGTCGTTCAGGATCACGAACACGGGTCTGGCAGGCAAAGAACGGCTGAAAGCCTTCGCGCTGCAGTTTTTCAAGTACAGTAATTGTTGGTATCCAGGTATACCGTGCGCTTCGTGACTCATGCTTCTCCTCACTGAAGACACTGGGCACCACACGAAAAAGTTCTTCGCGGGTTAGCGGACGGTCACGACGAATAAGATTTGCTGCGCCAAAGCGCGAAGCCAGACGGGTCATAAGCAGACTCCTCATGATGGAAAATAAAGACAAAAAAGCCCTGTCGCTCAAATGGCGGCAGGGCTCAGGAAACGACGGATTAAGTGGCAATATTCAGAAGAAGAAATTCCAGACGGCACGGGCGACCGATACCACGGTATCGCGTACAGCCTGGATTACTGTCCGCACCGGGGCCGGTATCAGGGGCAGGGAACTTACTGCGTCCAGTGCCGAGCCGACCGTTTCACCAAAATCGTCACGGGCTTTTTTATTAACGGCATCGGTACGAAGTGGAGCACTAAGTTGTACAGCCACTGGACTACTGGCCTCTCGTGGCAGGCAACGAATCATCCGTTCAGCCATCACCCGCAGCCCCCACTGCAAACGTACCGATACCGCGCAGACAGGGTTTACAGGTTGGAACAGCTCATGCAGCAGACAGATTTTACGGCTGATATTCTGCTTCTGCGCCGTGGACAATTGACCACTACCGCTGGTGGGTTCAGTCTTATCTGACTGGCTGATAATAAACAGCACCTTATGGCGGTAAGCCTCCCCAATAACCTGATGATAAAAGAGCTCATCCACTGCCAGCGCCCGGTCATCAGCCTTAATCAGCCACAACACCAGGTCAAGTCGGGGAAGTTGTTCACGGTACAGCGCAGCATACTCGGTATCGCGAGCGCCGCTTTCGCCCACGCCGGGCAGGTCCACGATGGTCATAAACCGCTCACCGACTTGCAGACGAAATTGCAAAGGTTCACGGGTACAGGCTGCCACATCGCTGACCGGCGATACTTCGCCGACAAATAAGGCATTGCAAAGGCTACTCTTTCCCGCCCCAGTTTTACCCAGAATACCGATCACTGGCTCGTAGTCTGTTAACTGGTTTATTTGCTGTAGAATACGCTCTGATGCCCATTGTGGCAGACCAGAAAGCGGTTGCTGAAACGACTTCAAACCTTCAGAATTGTTCATTACTACTCCTCTGAAAAATAATACAAAAACGGCAGAGTCGTGAGATTCTGCCGTCAATAGGGTATGTTCAGAAGAATGATATATATCTGAAAATAATTTGAATTAAAGTAAGTAACGAGCCACTGCCGCTAGTGATCCCGGCCCCTGAGTCGTTAGGTTGTTCTGGTATCCCTTATCCCCAGACCAGTACAGTGGATAAGGGCAAATCGCCTGAGGCGGCTATAGGGCATTGGGCAGCAAGGTTTTATAGTTGGATGGCGTAAATATAACGATATAGAAGCATCAGCCTATACAATAACTATTTACACTAGCACCAAGCTATAGCGCCACTAAGAAGGCTGACTATTAATGGAACTGATCGACAATATCAACCGCCTGCTCGGAGACGACCTAAAGCAGACGCTCAAACCAGGTACCCGCCTGAAGATCGCTGCCTCCTGCTTTTCGATGTACGCCTTCGAAGCGCTCAAAGCAGAGCTGGAAAAAATCGACGAGCTGCAATTCATCTTTACCTCGCCGACGTTCACCGCCAACGAGGTTACCGATAAGATTCGTAAGGTACGTAAAGAATTCCACATACCGAAGGTTGACCGCGAACAGAGTCTGTACGGAAGTGAGTTCGAAATTCAGCTACGCAATAAACTGACCCAGCGCGCAATTGCAAAAGAGTGCGCGGACTGGATGCGACGCAAGGCAACATTCAAGTCCAATCGCAGTAAGGCACCGATGCAGCAGTTTGCTTGTGTTCAGGCCGCCGCCGCAGAGGCTGCCTATATGCCATTGCACGGTTTTACCGCCGTCGATCTCGGCTATCAGCAGGGCAACGCTGTCTCCAACTTTGTCAACAAGATGGACGAACCGACGTTTACGGCGACCTACCTCAGTCTGTTTAACCAGATCTGGCACGACCCCGAGAAGCTGGAGGATGTAACGGCGCAGATCTGCGACCACATTGCATCCGTCTACCAGGAAAACTCACCCGAGAGCATCTACTTCCTGATGCTCTACAATATCTTCAATGAGTTTCTGGACGACATCAACGAGGATGTCCTGCCGAATGACCGCACTGGCTATCAAGACACGCTCATCTGGAACAAACTCTTCAATTACCAGAAAGATGCTGCCACTGGGATCATCAACAAACTTGAGAGCTACAGCGGCTGCATCCTGGCCGACAGCGTGGGTTTGGGCAAGACTTTTACCGCGCTGGCCGTGGTAAAGTATTACGAACTGCGCAACAAGTCAGTTTTGGTGTTATGCCCTAAGAAGCTGGCGGACAACTGGTTGAACTACAGCCGCAACCTCAAGACCAACATATTTGCTCGCGACCGGTTCAACTACGACGTGCTTTGCCATACCGACCTCAGCCGTACAAGCGGTGAGTCGTTCGGTACACCGCTGAACCGCATCAACTGGGGCAACTACGACCTCGTCGTCATCGACGAGTCGCACAACTTCCGCAACAATGACGTCTACAAGGACAAGGAAACCCGCTACCAGAAGCTGATGAACAACGTTATCAAGGAGGGCGTGAAAACCAAGGTGCTGATGCTTTCGGCCACCCCGGTGAACAACCGCTTCAATGACCTACGCAACCAACTGGCACTGGCCTACGAAGGTGATTCCGAAAACCTCAGCAAGAAGCTGCGTACCGGCAAGACGGTAGAGGAGATTTTCCGTGGTGCACAGGCCAGCTTCAATGCATGGGCAAAGCTTCCATCCGAAGAGCGCACAGCGCGGGCCATCCTGGATTCGCTGGACTTTGACTTTTTCGAATTGCTCGACAGCGTCACCATCGCACGTTCGCGCAAGCATATTCAAACCTTCTACGATACCAAGGAAATCGGCCAATTCCCTGAGCGCCGCAAACCCTTGTCGTTCCATAGCCCGCTCACGCAGCGAACGGATGTGATGAGCTTCAACGAAATTTTCGAGCAGCTGTCTTTACTCAAGCTCGCTGTTTACGCGCCGATCAGCTACATCCTGCCCAGTCGGCTCAAGAAGTACGAGGAGATGTATGACACTCAGGTTGCAGGCAAAGGCAAGCTTAAGCAAGTCGACCGCGAAAAGAGCCTGCAGGCATTGATGACGACCAACCTGCTCAAGCGCCTAGAAAGCTCGATTGAGTCTTTCCGCTTGACGCTCCAGTCCCTGCGCGCGAACCACTCGAATACGCTAGGCAAGATCAGCACTTTCAATCAGACTGGCGACCTCAGTGGCATTGACAGCAGAATAAATGACCTGACCGACCAGTTAGAAAACCTCGATGCGGACGACGACTTGCCTGATATTGGCGACAGCGAGATTGGCGGCAAGGTCAAGATCAGCCTCGCCGATATGGACTTACCTTCATGGGAGCACGAACTGAAGGTCGATCTGGAAATCATTGATGCCTTGCTGACGTCGATGAACAAGATCACGGCTGCCGATGATGCCAAACTACAGCATCTCAAGACACTGGTTCTGGAGAAGATCGCCGCACCGCTGAATCCCGGCAACAAGAAGGTGCTGATCTTCACCGCCTTCGCCGACACCGCTGACTATCTGTATGCCAATTTGGCTCAGGAATTGCTGGCTACACAGGCCTTGCACAGTGCAAAAGTCACCGGCAAAGGGGTACCGAAGAGCACGCTCAAGAAGAGCTATGACTTCCAGGAACTGCTCACCCTCTTCTCTCCGCACTCGAAGGAGAAAGCCATCGTGCTGCCAAATGAGGAGGCAGAGATAGATGTGTTGATCGGCACCGATTGTATCTCTGAAGGCCAGAACCTGCAGGACTGCGACTACCTCATCAACTACGATATCCACTGGAACCCCGTGCGCATCATCCAGCGCTTCGGCCGTGTGGATCGCATCGGCTCACCCAACAGCTGCATCCAACTGGTTAACTACTGGCCAGACATCTCTCTCGACGAATACATCAACCTGAAGGAACGGGTTGAGAGCCGAATGATGATTGCCGATGTTACAGCCACTGGTGATGACAATGTGCTGAGCGCCCAAGCCAACGATGTGTCTTATCGCAAAGAGCAATTGCGACGTTTGCAAGAGGAAGTGATTGAGCTGGAAGACCTGAAAACCGGAGTGTCGATTACTGATCTCGGGCTCAATGACTTCCGAATGGACTTGCTCAACTATGTGAAGGTCAATGGCGAATTGAGCAACGTGCCAAGCGGGATGCACGCCGTAGTGCCTGCCAAGCCGGAGATGGGCCTACGCCCGGGTGTGATCTTCACGCTACGCAACCGGAATCCAAGCGTCAACGTCAGTCAACACAACCGCCTGCACCCTTATTACCTCGTCTACATTAATCGCGAGGGGGAAGTCATTCACGATCACACCGAAGTCAAACGTTTGCTGGATCTGGTTCGCACATGCTGTAAGGGACAAGCCCAGCCTATTACAGATGCCTGTCTCTTGTTCAATAAGGAAACGGCCGATGGCCGCAAGATGCATATGTATTCGGACCTGCTTGGCAAGGCCATCCGCTCAATGATCGAGGTGAAGGAAGAGAAGGATCTGGACAGCCTCTTCTGCAGCGGAAAGACCACCGCGTTGGTCAATACTATCGTCGGACTGGACGACTTCGAACTGATTACCTTCCTCGTGATTCAGGAGGCCGGATGAGTCAGTCTGCGCGATTTGAGTCGAATACCGCCTTCATTAACTATCCGAAGCAGGCTGTCTTTGGTCGTACCCTGCCAAAGAATAAGATCTACGAACACAGCGGCGCTAATACAAGGCTGAAGGACTTGTTCGTCGAGCAGGTGGAGCAAATCGTCTGGCAATACAAGTTGGCTCCGGAAACGATCAACCTGCCCGCCAGGCCGGGAGTACCAGAGCTTCAGATTTTCTCAATTCAGCTCAAGACATTGGAGCTGAATATGGACGTTTTACGTTGCATCGATGGTGCGGTGCAGTTTCCCATCATCTTCGAGCTGAGCTTTGATGGCCGAACAAAGGTGATCGCTGCATACAAACGACCGAATGACTCAGACGGCAGCCGTTGGGTCTTGAGTGACTACTTTGCGACAGCCTGGTTGCCGAGTGACTATGAGCGCGCCGCCATGCCCCTGGCTCTCGACTTGGGCGGTTTGTATGAACATATGCTTCACCGCCTGATCCCCCCCCCTGTGCGCCCACAAGAAAGTCTCGCGGACTTGGTCGCACGTGTCGAACTGATTGCAGCCAAGCAGCGTGAGGTTGAAAAAGCCGCCAGCAGACTTGCCAAAGAAAAACAATTCAACCGCAAGGTAGAGATCAACGCCAAACTGCGGATATTGAAAATTGAACTGGAAGAGCTCAAACATTGATAGATCACAACAGGTGTAAGGGAATAAAACTGAAATGAAAATTCAATCCGTTCGCATCAAGAACTTCCGTGCACTCAAAGACGTCACGATCCCCTTCGACTCCGTCACGACATTCATTGGGCCGAACGGAGCTGGCAAGTCGACAGTGCTACGGGCACTCGATTGGTTCTTCAACGGCAAGCCCGGTTCGCTTACAGAAAAAGACTGCTTTTTTGGAGAGACTGACGAAGACATCGAGGTGCAAGTCACGTTCGCAGATCTCACCGAAAAGGATCGGGAGGCGCTTGGTAAGTACACTCCAGAGGGTGCCACCAAATTCACTGCGTGGAGGCGCCATTCACCTGACGGGACTGATGTGCTTTCTGCAAACGCAAAGGGATTCCCAGAGTTCAACGCCATCAAAACTGCAAATAGCGTAGCCGCAAAGAGGGAGCTTTATGCCAATCTTAGAGCTAGTCGCCCAGAGCTGGAACTCCCGACAGCCACAACCGGCACTGCTATTGAACATGCAATGACTACTTGGGAAGCGGCACATACAGAACAACTTGTAGACGCCCCCGAATCACTTCAGACCAACTTTTTCGGTTTCAACAGCAGCGGCAAGATGAGCGGCCTTTTCGATTTTGTGTTGGTGACTGCAGACCTTCGCGCAAGTGAAGAATCAATCGACGGAAAGTCGAGCATCATTGGACGTATTCTTGAGCGTTCGGTTGATCGTGCTTCGGCTGATGAAGAGATTGCGAAGATCGTCGAGGAATCACGAACACAGCAGCAAAAAGTGTACGACGAGAAATTCAAAGCGCAACTTGATGTTATGACGACTCAGCTTAATGCCGTCGTTGCGTCCTACTCACCGGGTCGGGCAGTCACTGTTTCCCCGGCAGATGTGGAGCTCAAAGCCCCCAAAACCACGTTCGAAGTAGCCGTGCTCGATGGCACAACCGAAACTGTGGTAGAACGACAGGGGCATGGTTTTCAACGGACGATTTTGATCTCGGCGCTCCAGCTCTTGGCACAGTCCGGCTCTGCATCAGCCGACGGAGTCATCTGCTTAGCAATCGAGGAGCCAGAACTCTTTCAGCACCCGATTCAGGCACAGGCGTTTGCAAAAGTGCTCCGCTCACTTGTCGAAGACCCCGACAAGTGCATCCAGGTGACGTATGCGACACATAGCCCTTATTTCCTTGAGGCCCGCCATTTTGATCAAGTTAGGCGATTGACACGATCATCTGGAGAGACTCCAACTGTGACTATCCACTTTGCCTCCGTTGATGATGTGAAGACCAGACTGCTCCAGATAGTGAACGCTGATGTTGTCGAACGTCAGTTAGATGGCATCGTTTCAGATCAACTGGCTGTAGCGCTCTTTGCCCATCGCGCTTTTCTGGTGGAGGGTACCACCGAGTCATCGGTGTTCCACGGTATAGGCGACAAAATATCTTTTGGTGCGCTTGAAGCCGCTGGCATTTCCATTGTCCCCGTTGGAGGCAAGACGTCGATCCCTCTTGTCCATGCCATCCTGTCCGCGCTCGGCATCCCGGTTTATGCGCTTTTCGATGCTGACAGAGCATGTGAGGCACGAGCAAAAGCCAAAGGAAAACAGCAAAACAAGATCGATGAAGAAATTGCAAAAAACGCCCGAGAAAACCGGACAACATTGAGATACTTCGGCATTGCTGAAGAGGATTTTCCAGACGCTGTCGTCGGCGACACAGTCGCCATTTTTGAAGACCATCTGGAATCATTTCTCGTAGCCAACTGGACTGAGTGGCTAACCGCCTGCAGTGAAATCGAGGCTGCCACAGGTATCAGTCTCTCGAAGAATCAACTAGCATACCGCACGGCGACACTCAAAGCCGCAGGGGCGGTGCCAGAGATGCTCCAGCAAATCTTAGCCAAGGCAAAAGGAGAATGACCATGCATGAAATCATCTGCCCCCATTGCGGCAAGGCTTTCAAGATTGATGAAACTGGTTACGCAGACATTCTGAAACAGGTTCGCGATGCTGACTTTGAGAAGCAGCTACATGAACGCCTTGAGCTGGCCGAGACGGACAAGCAAAATGCGGTCGAGCTGGCTCAAGCCAAGATTACCAGTGAATTGCAGAAGGCTGCTTCTGCAAAGGATGCCGAAATCCAGGCATTAAAGGCTAGGCTGGATGCAGGAGAGGTGGCGCAAAAGCTTGCTGTCAGTGAGGCGCTGAGCGCGGTAGAAAAAGATCGCGATGCGCTGGCGAACGCGCTGGAAAAAGCAAAGCAAGAGAATGAAACTAAAGCTCAACTGGCCGAGGCGAAGCGATTAAGTGAGCTACAGCAAGCCGAGGCCACCAAGGATGCGGAGATTCAGCGTCTGCAGGCCAAGCTTGCAGCAGGCGAAGTAGCGCAAAAGCTCGCGCTCACCGAAGCTGTCAGCGTGGTTACTAAGGAACGTGACGAACTCAAAAGCGGACTAGATCGAGCGGCTCTGGAGAAGCAACTTGCCGAGACTGCGCTCAAGGATAAATACGAAACACAGCTCAAGGATCGCGATGGTGAGATCGTACGTCTGCGGGACATGAAGGCACGGCTGTCGACCAAGATGATTGGGGAAACCCTGGAGCAGCATTGCGAGATTGAGTTTAACCGTCTCCGGGCCACCGCATTCCCAAAGGCCTACTTCGAAAAAGACAACGACGTGCGCACCGGCAGCAAGGGCGACTATATCTTCCGGGACATGGATGATACAGGCACCGAGATCGTCTCGATCATGTTCGAGATGAAGAACGAAGGTGACGAAACAGCCACCAAGAAGAAAAACGAAGACTTCTTCAAGGAGCTCGACAAGGACCGCACCGAAAAAGGTTGCGAATACGCCGTGCTGGTATCCCTGCTGGAGCCCGACAGTGAGCTTTACAACGCTGGGATCGTTGACGTGTTTCACCGCTACCCGAAGATGTACGTCGTCCGGCCGCAGTTCTTCATCCCCATCATCACGCTGCTACGCAATGCGGCGATGAAGTCACTTCAATACAAGTCCGAGTTGGCGCTGGTGAAGGCGCAGAACATCGACATCACCCAATTTGAAACCCAGCTCGATGACTTCAAGACCGCATTCGGTCGCAACTGGCGTTTGGCTTCAGATGGGTTTGAAGAAGCGGTCAAACGCATCGACGAAGCCATTAAGGATCTTGAAAAGACCAAAGAAGCCCTGCACAAGTCTGCCAACAATCTACGGCTTGCCAACGACAAAGCTGAAGACCTGACGGTCAAGCGGCTCACCCGCGGCAACCCAACAATGGCCGCCAAATTTGCCGAGCTCAAACACCAAAACAATTCTGACGCCGAATAAAGCCAGCCCAGAAAGAATTAGGACACTGCGCAATAGTGCGGCGTCCAGAGGAAAAGAACATGGAAAAGCTAAAAATGCATTCACCCAATCTCACGCAGGACAACATCGCCCACATTCGCGATCTATTTCCCGGCTGTGTTACCGAAGCCAAGAGCGAAGACGGCAGCGTGAAGCTGGTGGTGGATTTTGACCAACTGCGGCAGGAGCTTGCTGAGTCGGTTGTGGAAGGGCCGCAGGAACGCTATCACCTGAATTGGCCTGGTAAGCGTGAGGCCTTGCTGGCGGCCAACGCACCGATTGCCAAAACGCTGCGGCCTTGCCGCGAGGAAAGCGTGGACTTCGATGACACAAAGAATCTGTTTATAGAAGGCGACAACCTCGATGCGCTTAAGTTGTTGCAAGAGAACTATCTTGGCCGGGTCAAGGTTATCTACATCGATCCACCCTATAACACTGGGAGCGATTTGGTTTATCGAGATGATTTTGCGACAAATTCAGATGAATACCTGAAATCTTCAAATCAGGTCTCCACCGACGGAGGCAAGCTAGTAGTCAATACTGAGCGCAATGGCCGCTTTCATTCGGACTGGCTTAGTTTTATGTATCCACGCCTGAAGATTGCCAGAACCCTGCTTAAGGAGGATGGTGTCATCATGATTAGCATTGATGACTCAGAAGTTTCCAACCTGAAGTCAATTTGCTCTGAAATCTTTGGCGAGTCGAATTTTGTTGCCAGCTTGATTTGGGAGAAGGGCAGGAAAAATGACGCAAAACTTGTATCAGTCGGCCATGAGTACATTCTTCTTTATTGCAAGAATAAGGAGCTATTGAAACAGAGAAAAACAAAGTGGCGAGAAGCGAAGCCGGGCGCAAGAGAGATCCACGATGAATATCTTCGCCTGCGAAAGATTTATGGTAAAGATAATCAAAAAGTGGAGGCAGCACTGCGTGAATTTTACGATTCCCTCCCTAAAACACACCCATCGAAAAAGCATTCTCGATACAACAAAGTTGATGAGAAAGGTGTATGGCGTGACGACAATATGTCTTGGCCTGGTGGAGACGGTCCGAGATATGAGGTTCTGCATCCGGTGACAGGGTTGGCGTGTGCCATTCCTGATGGAGGATGGAGATATAGCACTACAGAAAAGATGCAGGAAATGATAAATCAAGGGAAAGTTGTCTTCAGGGAAGACCACTCAGAGCCCCCAATTCGGAAAACCTACCTAATCGAAACAGATATTGAATCTGCAGAAGAAGATGAGGATATCGATTCGGATGACCTGTCGGAAACTGATGATTCGGAAGACCTCCCAATTCAAGTGGCTGTGACCTGCTCCCCGTTGATTAGTACACCCCGATGTTAGTAATGTCTTCATAAGCCACATGAGGACATCCCCATGAAGAAGCGTTTTTCCGACGAACAGATCATCAGTATTCTCCGCGAAGCCGAAGCTGGGTGTCAACAACGGGTAAAAAGTGATCCACTTACCGCCACCACCAACGGTTTAATATTGATCCACCTTGTTTACTCAGGATTAGCTTCAGCGATAACCCCGGCCTTTCGTTTCTGCTTCAGTCGATAGCTTTCCCCTTTTATTTGCACGACGTGTGAGTGATGTAAGATCCGGTCCAGCATCGCCGATGTCAGCGCTGCATCACCGGCGAACGTCTGATCCCACTGCCCGAACGGCAGGTTGGAGGTCAGGATCATCGCGCTCTTCTCGTAACGTTTGGCGATGACCTGGAAGAACAGCTTGGCTTCCTCCTGACTGAACGGCAGATAACCTATTTCATCGATGATAAGCAGCTTCGGGGCCATGACACCACGATTGAGAGTCGTTTTGTAACGGCCCTGACGCTGTGAAGTGGACAGCTGTAGCAGCAGGTCCGCTGCTGTTGTGAAGCGAACCTTGATGCCCGCCCGTACTGCTTCGTAGCCCATGGCTATCGCCAGATGCGTTTTTCCCACGCCCGATGGCCCCAGCAACACGATGTTTTCATTACGCTCTATGAAGCTCAGGGATCGCAGCGACTGGATTTGCTTCTGAGGAGCGCCGGTGGCGAAGGTGAAGTCGTACTCCTCGAACGTCTTTACCGCCGGGAAGGCTGCCATCCGCGTGTACATCGCCTGTTTACGCTGATAGCTGATATTTGAACGTTCAAGCCGGTTGTTATAAGCCGTATCGCTTACGTCTTGTTTTCTGAAAGGCTGCTACAGCTGCTACATGTAGCGGGTTGTAGCAGGGTTTGGATTCACGATTTAAAATTTCTTCGCTAGGGAGAGTGTTTTTTATGCGAGTAAGATCACATCTTTCCCGGCGCAACGGTTATTGGGTTGAGCACTATGCCTTACGAATAATTAGCCTGAGTATTGGCTTGTGCCAAAGTTGCGGTAACCGCTGTGGACATCCTTAGTTCTGGTTTTGGCCAAATACGCCAGTCGAACCAGGAAATTCCAGTAGACTGGGTTACGATCCAGTGCATCAAATCTGCTAAACCTGTAAACAGTATTTGGTGGAAATTCAGTTAATGCTGCGTAATCTGGGTAATCAAGCCCTAAAGCACTGCACCAGGCTTTCTGTATTCGGGTAGCCATATTGTCAGCATCGGGGTCCTGGTAATTCCCCAGGTACCCATAGACGTCTGCATTGAACAACAACACAAGGTGATAATGTGGGTGTACGCTTGTATCGCGTTCCCTGCACCATCCATAAGATGGTAATGTCGGATCTCCCGGTCTTCTGGACCGGTTATGATCTGCTCGTAACTGGCTTTTCAGTGACTCGTAGAAGCGAGTGATTGCCTGCTCATCATCCCGCTGGAAGCATATTGGTAGATCAGGCTCTCCTGGTACATGGGACTGAGCGAATCTCGAGTCAGTACGAATACCTAGTATTCGGTTATTCTTCATCAGTGTGCCGTAGACCATGTTAAGCAGTGGGTTGAGAATATTGAGGTCAATGGGTGATCTATACTTTCTGGAGGCTATTTCTACCAAGTCATCGATTTCTTCGTTGGTAAGTGAATATTGTGATTCCATAATAAACCTTAAGTATGTAAATAATAATCTTTGGATAATGGGTAGCCCTCACGCTACCCACGTGATGTTGGATGTAACTCCTATAGGGAAGTTACTACGGATAAGCACTGATTAGGTATAGAACCTTAACTAAGGTATAGAACCTTAACTAAGGTATATTACATATACCACCTTAAAATCATGAATTACCCTCCCTAGTCATTTAAGTTGAGGCCGCAGGGTTATTGAGCTTTAGAACAAAAAAATATTATCCAGAAACACTTAGCTACTCTGAAGTTATTCATTCTTTAGTAGTTTATTAAAAACAATAGATCCAGATGAAATTAAAGGTATTTTTGATGCTTTAGCTATATCAAAAGGATGCACTTCTGAACCAATATATTTCACATAGTCAACGCCATCCTCTTTAAATAACTGTACCTTTCCATCCTTTTCAAGTTCCTTTAAAACGGACATCAGGCGCTCTATGCTTCTAAGAGAGTTTGGACCATCTCTACGAATGGTATGCCTCCTAAAATCGTAAGATTTATTACTGATAACATGTTCCTCAAGCCAAAATAACAACTTTTCTTTCTCGCTAGGTCTTCTGGTAGAATCAACTTTTAAAATTAAATGGGTAATACACCATTCACTTATTTTAGCTGCTGACAGAAAAGTATCCCTAGTAATTATTGGTGAGTCGGGTGTAATAAATATTTGCATTACTGCTGCGATTCGAGTAGCTTGCTCCATAATTCTGGAACCAAAATCATCATAGTGATGTAAGTCACCTCCTGGTTGCATAAGTTCCCTGATTCGCTTATTTTGTGTTTCCCATAGCGCTTTCGCCTCTTCAGATAAAGTAATACAGATACGTTCTTCATTGTTTTCTCTACGCTGTATGCCGTCTTGCAAATGTTTAACAAGAATAGAGAAAAAGCCATCAAGCCCTGGCTCATCAGACCATGAACATATATCAGGGATATCACATAGTTCAGGTATTTGCTCCAGATCAATTAATAATGAACGGGCTAAGAACCCTGAGTTTTTTAATTTTTTTCCTTGCTTGCCTAGAAAATCATTAAATATTGCAGGTTGCAGTAACAGCAATATGGTCAGCCGGACATCATCAACATCGTAGCTGTCACGAGATGCTCTGCTGTCTGAAATTCTCCCCTCTCCCCAAAGAGAGTTGAGAACTGATATATCGCGAAAAAGGCTACTGTCAAACACTCCTCCGGCTTCATCAGAACCGAGCATCAATGACGGAGATCCCAGAGCTAATGTCTTTTTAAGTCCCTCGCTTGTTGAATCATTTTTAGTAAGATACTTTCTAACCGGCGCTACCGGTCCACTTTTCTGACATTCCTCCAGTGCTTCGCGTGTTTCAGCTACATCAACCTTCTGGCGAACAGCTTTGCTAAATTGCTTTTTAAGTTCTTTTAATTCCGTATCCCAAGATATTTTTTTCAGTTCATAAAATTTTTCCTTTTCCAGAAAGATATTCTTCAGTTCCTTTTCCATTTGATGGATTGTTTCCATCAGTGCTTTGAATACTGTTGATTTCCTGCTACCTGAACGTGCTAATAAAAGGAGATAAAGTGATGTAAATGTTCTCCCGTTTTTAATCTGAACATCAAATTTATCCTGGCAGGAAAATGCCATTACCCCAAGTAATACGATTAAAATAAGTTCAGCGCGAGCTCCTGTTTTGTAATGTATGTAGCTTATTAACCGTTGCACAAAAGTAGGTAGTATCTGAAATTCAAGACAGAGCTCTTGATCTTGTTTAGATCTATTTATCTTAGACATACATTCATCGTGCCTCACTTTTAGAAATAATTAATGTTGTTCTAATAAATTTTTGATGACTATCTTTCATTTATCCAGTACAAAAGATCACTAAGCAACCAGCCACACGACTTCGCCCCAAGTGATTTACGTTGGGGAAACTTGCCAGCCTTTTCGAGCTTCCAGGCTGTCGAGCGAGAAATCGAAGTGATATACTGGCGCTCTTTTTCCCGCACCAGACGGTCACCTTTCTCACCGTAGACATGCAGAATTTGCTGCCGTTGTTCAGGTGTTGGAATGTTAGATGTTGTACTCATACTGCCTCCTTCGTTTCGACAGAGGCAGTTTGTACGATTCAAATCAAAATTTAAAGAAGATGGGTCCCCATTAAGCTAATGTCTATTGAGAACCTTATTGAGATATTTATTTAAAATGAAGTGATGCATACTTGAGAACAAGAGCATCAATATAGTTCACTAATTGCGACGATGTAATTCTCTGCTGTAATTGATAGCCGTCCCCCTCCTTGCTCAATAAATTAGCCAATTCTTTTGATGTACTATTTGCATGACCGTATTTAATAAGCAAATATATAACATTATCCTTTACTGTAGAAAGGCGACCATCCTCAACAGCTAAAGATAACTGTCCCTCTTCTATTAAAGAGTCGTTAACCCATCTAGATATACTTTTATCGCTAACATCCTTTAAGGATATATGACAGTCATCCCTCACCACATTCAATATATCAGCTGCGTTTAAACGATTAATTTTACCATCTTTTTCTGAAAAACTTATTTTAAGCAACATTAAAACAATAAAGCTTTGTATATAGTAACCTTCCACTTCATGAATTTCATTTTCTTTAATTGTAAAAAACCGGGATAATTCTTGGCACCCAAAGTTATCAATATACAAGCATTCATGAGAGACAAAGATATTTTTATCAAAAATTAAATAATCCTTATCATCCCGACCAAAAACTTTAACCTCTTCTGGAATTTCATCCCACAATTCATTAGCATTTTTAAGATTGTAATTATCTTTTACCAAGTGAGTGGTGTTGGTAGGCTGCAGTCGCCAAAAGCCACTAGCATATCCATTGTAAACATATTTATAAAAACTACTCCTATTGAAATTTGTATCCTCTTTTATTTCAGATTGAGCGCAAGGTATGAAACTCCTTGTGGCAGCCTGTGGGCTTTTTTCATGTTGATAGAAGTCTCTACCAACACTGATGTCAAAAGTATCGTAGCGGTGTTCTTCTTTATTAGCATAACGATTGATTCGACAGTATTCTGAACGAAGATTAACATACAAGTTAATTTTATTGTCCAGCCATGTGGAAATGATATCCTCCAGTCTCACATGAAATTTTTTAGAGAAGTCACCAGCACTACATAAACCATCAGGGATATTCAGCTGCTCAGGAATTTTAAAAAGATCAGTAGCATCGAAAAAATTGGAATTGGAATTGGAATTGGAATTGTTTTGCATTTATCACCACCAATACATTAACCTTATATTTTACAAGGCATTGTATCAAAATGGAGCGATAAATTTAAAAAATATTTAACGAAAGGACAGAATTTTCATCATTTCAAGCTAAGAGAAGCACGGTACTACTCTACGAGTAGTGCCGGTATTCACAACTTTCTCCTAACTGATAACAGCCTTGCGGGCAGTTCCCTTCCGAACTAAATAGCTGCGCCTAATACCGCTACACTTTTGCCTGACCATGTTTTCCTCCG